>Snoopy_p2__coassemble_5210_pt1 | contig 3693 bp, 2 predicted proteins | sample Snoopy_p2__metabat2_high_PE_013 | metagenome-assembled genome bin Snoopy_p2 | reverse complement strand
ACTACGGCACAATAACGCAATTCAAATGTAAAAATAATTTTGAACACCTACTTATGAAGTAGTTGTTAATATTTTTATAGGAAGTTCCACGAGTATTCCGGTTTGTCCGGAATGCTCGCATGGAATTTTGAATACTAACTTATCTATAAAAGAATTCGATGATCTATTCAAATATGCTGCATAATCCTTGGTTGAAATTTAATCTTGGAAACCAACTTTTCGTTATAGCCTCCCTTTTAGGTATGGCTCATCGATATCAAACGCAACTTGCATTCTTTAAAGAGTGGAAAAATGGCCGGTATTTCGATTTAAGTGATATACCCATATTGACATTGCCGGTTAATATTCTATTTAGAGAACCGGATTTTTCTTACTCCATAGCGTTCTTTGATAAGTTTAAAGCCAATAGTACATTCAGTTGGTGGGGAGCTTACCTTTCGGAAGCAGCAGAAAAACAAGTAGTAAGGCCTTACCACCATTTTGATGGACCTTTAAAGAATGTAAGTATAGCCGATCATTATCCTACAGAATGGCTGGTGTATAATCATCTTGATTAAAGTAGAGTTGATGATCATTGAAGCATTATTGATAAGACGATTATGACCTATAAAATATTCAAATTATGAAAAGAATCATATACCCTTTATTGCTGAGTGCCTTTTCATCGTTCAGTGCTTTAGCACAGGAGCCGACGATGTTTGTGCGGTATATAAAAGTGTTGGATGGTTTTACGCAGGAAGCACTGACGGAGGCACGTGTGTCGATTATGGAGAAGGATAGTGTGACGTTGGTGGGAGATTCTTTGGAGGCTTGGTTCATTAATAATAAGTATATTGGCCATCAAGGTACAGTTCCCCGTCGCAATCATGTGGTAATCAGGGTGGAGTGTAAGGGATATCCTACCGAGTTCCGGGAGTGGAAGATTCCAGAGCGGTATGCGAAGAACCCAGATGAACAAGTGAGGTATGCAGGAAAAGATATTGACCTTTGGCCCGAGTTGGACCAGAACCTCGGCGAGGCACAGGTGAATGCTTCGCGCATATTGATGGTGATGAAGGGCGATACGATAGAATATAACGCCGCCGCTTTCAGAATGCACGAAGGGTCGATGCTCGACAACCTGGTGCGTGCCCTTCCGGGAGTAAACCTTGACGACAACGGACGCATCACGGTGAACGGTGAGTTTGTGAAGAGTCTGCTGGTTAACGGACGCGACTTTTTCGACGGCGACCCCAAAATAGCCTTGCGCAATTTGCCGGCTTATACGGTGAACAAGGTAAAGGTGTACAGAAAATCGGATAAACGCAAATATCGTGGCGACGATGCACCGCTGAGCGAGGAAGAAAAGCGGCAGGATCCCTTGGTGATGGACGTGATGCTGAAGCGCGAATATGAGCAGGGGTGGATTAGCAATTACGAAGTGGGAGGCGGTACGACACTGAAAGCACCCGTCGACGAACGCTGGATGGCACGCCTCTTTGCCTTGCGCTACACGAACCATTCGTCCATCGGTATTTACGCGGCTGCGAACAATACGAACGATGGGGCAACACCGGGCGACAAAGGAGAATGGACCCGCAAGGATGCGACGTCGGGCGAGAAAAAAAGCTATCTGGCCGGTGTCACTTTTTCGCTTCAACCCAAAAACAAAAAATTGCAGTTCAATACTTCGCTGAAAGCGCAGCGCGAGGAGGAATTGTTCGAAAGCAGCACTATCGGCGAGACGTTTTACAATGACTTGCTGACGCACTACACATCGCAGTCGGCCAATAAGCGCACTTCGACGGACTTGAACTGGAATGCCCATATTTACAATCCCGATTCCAGGGGATTTTCAAGCGCGAATGCAACGGCCTACTACCGGCATAACAAACGGAAAGGAAACTCGGAATATGTCAGTGAACAGGCACAAGGCGGCAGTGCGCTCGACACGCTTTACCAGCGCACGATGTGGAGCAACGAACGCGAAACGGCCTGGGGAACTTCGGTAAGTCTTTTTAGAAGTAATTATTTGCGTAAAAGGCAAACGCTGGATTTTTACCTGAAGTTCAGCTACAACAAGCACGATGCCGACCGCAACCTGTTTGACCGACTGGCCTATAAAATGGAACCGCACCGTAACCTGACGGAGCAGCGGCGATATGTCCTCCCCTCGTTCGACTATAATTATGGAGGCAGTGTGACGTTTGATGCGGGTACTAAATATTTTGGCGATTTTAGCATACGCTCTGCATCCATTGTAAATTATGAACAGACCTTCAAATCGGGGCATCAGGACCTTTCGCGCAGCAACGACGATGGGCTGGCTCCTTCAGCGGCAGCCTTGACGTGGGTAATCGACGAACTGAACTCGTATCATACCACACGGATGGAACGGAATGCCACGGTGGAGCAAAAGTTTAACTTACGTTTCAAGGATTTTGGACTCAATGCCGCAGCCGAATTGCCGGTAAGTTCGCGCCGCATCAGCGATTACCGCAACCAGACGGACGAGGAAATGAAAAAAACGCAGGTGGTGTGCAACGCACGTCTGAATCCGTTTTGGGGCAAAAACAACCATTCGGTCGATTTGATAGGAACCATTATGAACCGCTTGCCGGAACTCTCGTACCTGATTGACCGCAACGACAGCAGCGACCCCTTGTGGCATGATGCCGGCAACCCGTCGCTGAAAACGAGTCGCGAATATAGCCTTGAAGCGGTGTATCGCTTCAGAGAACGCAACGACTATATGCGGAGCATTGAGGTGTCGGGCGGTTACTCGGAATGGGAAAACAGTTTCAGCTTTGGCCGCTTTTACAACCGCGAAACGGGTGTGACAACTGTGCGCCCCATGAACATCAACGGCACATGGCGTGCCTGGGCAAAGGGTAATTACAGCCGTTTGCTGGGCAAGGCAAAGCGTTGGAATATCAGCAACGACTTAGGTTTTAGTTTCGACCACAGTCTGGACTACGTGTCGGACCGCGAGGCAGCGTCGCCGATAAAGTCGGCCGTTGATAACTTGAACGTTACCGACCATTTCCGTGTGGACTACCGCATCAACGAAATGCGTCTGGGGGCAAAGGCCGATTTGACCTGGAGAAAGCAGAAGAGTCTGGACGGACGTTTTGCGACGAACTCCTTTACGCACTTCAACTATGGTGTGACCCTTTCCACCCCCTTGATATGGGGCATCCACTTCGGTACGGATATAATGGCTTACTACCGCCGAGGCTACACCGATGCGTCGATGAATACGACCGACTGGGTGTGGAATGCCGAATTGTCGCGTCCGCTCGGCCGCCGCAAACAGTGGCTCATCAAGGCTATCGGCTTCGACTTGCTGCAACAGATTCCCAATGTGCGCCGCGAGGTGAACAACCAGGGTTGGCAGGAAACGCGTTACAACACGAAACCCTCGTATGTGATGCTTCACGTTGTGTACCGACTGGATGTGAAACCCAAAAAGTCGCCGATGAGTAAGAAGTAACGGCGGTGGGTTGCTTACAAAAAAAAACAGGCGTCCTAAAATTATTTTAGAACACCTGCTTGCTATTCTTTTTCATGTAGTGAGAACTGTGGGTCTGCTGAACTGCTGAGTTCAGCGGATTGGCAGTTCTCTTTTTTTTGTGTGAGAGTGTGCGGTGCAAGAACGTAATGCAATGTCAGTGCAAACCGAATGCAGAGCGATGAGAGCTTGCTCTCAAGAGC
>Snoopy_p2__coassemble_4472_pt1 | contig 4386 bp, 5 predicted proteins | sample Snoopy_p2__metabat2_high_PE_013 | metagenome-assembled genome bin Snoopy_p2 | reverse complement strand
GCATGCCATGCAAAGTAAAAATACTTCGATAGAATTATATAAATAATTTTGAACACCTACTTACAATATCAACTTATGGTGAAAGGTTTATTGTAAAAGTGAGAGGTAAGTAAACCATAGTACTTACCTCTCGTTCAAAAATTATCAGATTTATACGCGCTTCAGGATGTCGAGCAAGTGATCCCACACCATTTGAACTGTGGGGATGAGCAACTTCTCGTCAGGTGAATGCACACCGCGAAGCGTCGGACCGAAGCTAACCATATCGAGTTTCGGATATTTTTCAGAGAAAAGTCCGCACTCCAATCCGGCGTGGATAGCCAGGATTTTCGGTTCCTTGCCGAACAGTTCCACGTAGCTCTCCTTGGCAATTTTCACAATTTCGCTGTTCGGATTCAGTTTCCAACCCGGATAACCCTCGTTGGTCAGCACCTCAGCACCGCCCAGTTCAAAGGCAGCGCGTACCACGCTAGCCATGTGCTGGCAAGCACTGCCAATGCTACTACGCTGGCTTGTAGTCACAACCACCTTGTCGCCCTCAACGTGAATGCTGGCCAGGTTGGTTGAAGTTTCCACCAACCAGTCGATGTCCTGACTCATGGCAAACACCCCATTATATACAGCATGGAGCGAGAGCAACATTTTGCGCATAGCCTGTTTCTCCATCACCTTGGCAGCCGGTTCGCAGCTGTCGAGGCTCAGCAGAATGCCCTTTTCCGTCACAGCCAATTCTTCTTCAACTTCAGCCGTAAATACGTTCAAGTCCACGCGCACCTGCTCCTTCATGTTCATCGGAACAGCGCAGATAGCGTAACCCTCGCGCGGAATAGCGTTGTGCAAACCACCGCTTTGGATGTCAACCACGCGCAAGTCCATCTTTTCCATTTCCTGATTCAGAAAGCGTACCAGAATCTTATTGGCATTGCCACGCTTTTTGTTGATGTCATCGCCCGAGTGACCGCCCGTCAAACCCTTAACGCCCACGCGGAACGTAAAGTAACCTTCGGGCATATCCTCCGTCGGGAAGGGGTAAGTAGCCGTAGTGCGTACACCGCCTGCGCAACTAACGAAAATCTGTCCCTCGTCTTCCGAGTCAAGGTTAATCAGGTAATCGCCCGTCATGAAGTCGCTCTTCATGCCCATAGCACCCGTCAGTCCCGTTTCCTCGTCGCGCGTAAACACACATTCGATAGGGCCGTGTTCAATGTCGTTCGATTTCAGAATAGCCATTTGCATTGCCACGCCGATACCGTCGTCAGCACCCAGCGTCGTGCCGTTCGCTTTCAGCCATTCGCCGTCGACGTATGTTTCGATGGCATCGTTTTCGAAGTCGAAATCTTTATCCTTGTTCTTCTCGCAAACCATGTCCATGTGGCTTTGCAGAATCACTGTTTTGCTGTTTTCGTAGCCCGGAGTAGCAGGTTTGCTGATGCACACGTTGCCCGTTTCGTCCACTTTTGTGGGCAGACCCAAGCCTTCACCAAAGGCTTTCAGAAAGGCAATCATTTTTTCCTCCTTTTTCGAAGGACGGGGAATTTTATTCACTTCGGCAAAGCAGTCGAAAACGATGCTTGGTTGTAAAAGATTGTTCTTGCTCATTGGTTTTAAATTTAAATGCTTATTTTTGCAGACAGTAAACCCCTGTAAGCAGAAAATTGTGCAGATGCAGCTTCCGTTTGTCCCGTTTGTGTGCGGGTCGAGGGTTTGTCGTGCTCATTTTGCAGGCGGAGCAGCAATCAGCAGTATTGCATTGTCGCTCACAGCAAAAGCAAAGATACATCAAACCCTGCTCAATGCAAAATGATTAGCCATTATTTTTACTTCAGCAGGTACTGATTTCCTATATATTTACTCTATGTTAAAGCTATTTATCATAACACTTTTAATTGTGGCCGTTTGTTTTGCCCTGATTTCTGTTCGCCTGTTTTTCGGTCGCGCCTTTGTCAAGACGCATGTCGATCAAAGCAAGGCCATGCGTCAGCGCGGCATTCACTGCGTGTCGACGCAGGATGCGCAGGCCCGGGCAGCGAACCCTCACCGCATTAACGAAACCCGCAAAAACGATTAGTATTACATATAATATGAAAAGATTCTTCCAACCGGCCATTCTGATTTTGGCCGCAGCATTAGCCACGGCATCGTGCAACAAGAAAGAACCGGCACAGCAGATCAAGTCGAACGGACTTCCTAAGGCTCAGACCGAAGTGAACGCCGCCAACACTGTGGCTATTGTCGATATCGACACGCTCGCTTCGCAATACGAATATTGTAAGGAAGGGATGTCGGCACTCAAGGCAAAGCAAACCGGTTACGAAAAGCAACTCCACGCTAAAGGACAGGCTTTGCAGAATGCGATGATTGATTTTCAGAAAAAGGCACAAAGCGGAGCTTTCACCTCGCAGCAGCAGGGCGAAGCCGCACAAGCCAAACTGCAAAAGCAGCAGCAACAACTGCAAAACTTCCAGATGCAGATTGAAGGCGAAATGGCCAAGGCTACGCAGCAGTATCAGCAGGTGCTTCGCGACAGCTTGGATAATTTCTTGAAAGAGTTTAATCGCGATGGACGCTACAAACTCATTCTGAGCCGCAGTGGCGACAATGTGCTTTACGCCGATCCTGCTGTCGACATTACGAATGAAGTAGTTGCCGGCCTAAACAAGCGCTACAAAAAGGCAAAGTAATTAGCAAAGGTCATAAATACTTTTCTTTTACGAATCAATGAAGTCGTCTGAACTTTTATGAAATTCAAGATTTGCTTTAATTTTAGAGGCGTTTTTGGGACTTGAAGAGAAGGAGTGTAGCGAGCTACACGACTGATGAAAGGTCAAAAAACGGCCAAGAAGAAAGGTGAAGATTGAATTTAGAATAGATAAATCTCCAAATCAAATCTTCGTCAGAAAAGTTTAGACGACTTCAATATCCGCTGAGTGCATCATCCTTTTAAAAAGGGCATTCAGCGGTTTTTTTTGAAAAAAATGCAATAAACTTTTGTTGTATCGAAATAAAGTCCTACATTTGCACCGCATTCAAGAAAACGAAACGCAAATCAAAGGAAAGTTGCCAGAGTGATCGAATGGGGCGGACTCGAAATCCGCTGTACGGCTTGTCCGTACCGGGGGTTTGAATCCCTCACTTTCCGCTTCCAAGCGTAGCTGATATTTCAATCGGCTACGCTTTTTTCATTATCTGGATTCCCTGCTCCCCCATAAAAATCATGTTGAGGAAACTTTTCACACCCAATATACAGCGTATCGAAAGCATCTGTACCATTGGTGCGATGCTCCAACAAGTCCTCCTCAGATTCGGGATTCTTCTCCGTGGACTTGTTTTTGCGAAAGCCATTGCGACCGCATTCCACTCCTGCGCTTTGTATGGCAAGAATAAGGTCATCATTGTTCTGGCGATTGAAATAAGGCATGAGTCGTTGCTTGTCTGAAAATCCTTGGTTGACGAGCAAGTATTTTTCATCATGGCGCATAGGGTTGCCCAAATACACATCTTGCACACTCCAGCCGTGGCGTTCAAACTCATGCACAACTACCCTGTTAAAGTCTTGGTCGTTCACCGCATAGTTCGAGCCGAGAGCAGTAGTATCATAGTAATAGATGACACTGTGGTTGGCATGGGGCGCATAGTATGTGCAGAAGTCTGCAATGAGCGCAGGGATTTTGCGCTCAAACTTGACGTAAAAAGATTTAAGCACATTAAGGCGGTTGCCGCGAGGCTGGACCGCACACAATCCAGTTGATATTCGCATTGTAGTCCATTCCAATACAAAGCGGAGCTATTGGGTCAAGATCCACATCAGTGCGGCAGTCAAGAGACGAGTGAAGCGAGGAAAAGTTGCTCAGCGAGCGTATGGAATACCGCTCCTGCTGTGCCTCTTCGATAATGCGGTCATAGCCCAAACTATCCAAATAGGAAAAATCCGAAGCATCGTACTTGTGCCACTCCTGCATAGAAGAGTAAAAGCCATCTGCTTGCCGTCGTTTCTGTCGTAAGTCGGGCTATGTTCAAAAATTACTCCGCGATTGTTCGAATTAGTTCCGCGATTGTCCGAATTAGTTCCGAGCTTGTTGAAATTAGTTCCGAGCCAGTTTGAATTAGTTCCGCTCTAGTTTATACAAATTTGGAACTACTGATAATCAGCGTTTTCATAAAAACGCAGAACTCGGTTTTGTGTATGTTGATTTCGCTCAACAATGAAGGAAAACTTGAGGGGTTGATTTTTACGCTTATTAAGTTTTTTGTTAAAGCCGCTATGAGCTGAAAGAAGTGGGGAAATGCTTTTTAATCTCGCGTGTTTTGAGGTGATGATTCGTGGGGTAGGGATGCTAGTACGTCAATAAATACAGTTTGTCTTTATAATGGACGTACCTATACAAT
>Snoopy_p2__coassemble_3394_pt1 | contig 5765 bp, 5 predicted proteins | sample Snoopy_p2__metabat2_high_PE_013 | metagenome-assembled genome bin Snoopy_p2 | reverse complement strand
GTCAATAACCTTGGGATCACTCACAATAACCTTCACACCCTCAGCTTCAAACCGAGCCTTATTCTCTGCCAGCATAGGCAGTTCCAAATCGTTAAGCGAGAGCAAGGCATCGATTTTTTGCTCCTTGCAAATCTGCAAAGTGATGTCAATATACTTCGGGTCGTACACTGCCGGAACTTGCAGTTTCACATCAGCCACCTGCAAAGCTGGAGCCGACAACTGCATATCTGTAGCCACCACCTTATCGCCTTCACTCAAATTTTCCTTGAAGTATTTCAGCAGATAGGTGCGTCTGCCTGCGCATGTAAATAGAATGTTCATCTTTTAAATATTATTCATTCAATTCAACTCAATTCGACCTTCTTTAGAAAAGTACATCATATAATTAACTCCATAACAATCATTATGCACCAAAGGAACTAACTGTTCTGATACTTTATTTTTTTCATATAACCATGGTTCACCATCACAAGTATCAAAAATAGGTTTCAAATGCGCACTCTGCGTAGTAACAAAATATACGCCTGCATAATGATGTTGGAGTTTTGTTGTATCTATTGGAGTAAAATCACCTAAAGCTATTCGTATAGCACCCTTTATATAAGAATAACCTGTACTCAATGTTGTTAATGGCCATGCTATATGGTCTCCTCCTGGACGAGTATTAAATTCAATCAAAAATATCTTATTACCTACAATCTTTATTTCTGTATGGCATGATGTATTATTAACACCAATAGCTGTCAATCCTTCTTTTATAGCCAATTCAACCTTATGTCTCATTTCATCAGATAATGCTGCAGGTTGATGATGCCCTAATTCTACGCAATGCGGAGGACCAGAAGTAATTTTTTCTGTAACTTGTATTATATAATGTTTTCCATGAAATGATAAACTTTCTACCGAATACTCTTTACCAGCAGCTATGTATTCTTCTATTATAACAGGGGCATTACCTCCTTCTTTTTTTGCAAAAAGAAAAGCATTTTCTAAATCTTCTTTTCGATTTACAACAATTATACCTCTTTTTCCACCTCTTGAAATGGGTTTTAGTATAATAGGAAATTCAAATACATGCTTATTAAACTCATTTAAATCATTAACCTCTGTAAAGTTTGGCTGAAGAAGATATTGCAGTCGTTTACATAGCTTTCTATTACGATACTTATCCGTTACCTCTCTTGCTATATTATAAGACATTCCACAGAGTCCCAATTTTTCAGCAACATAAGCACATACCGAAACAGTAAGTTCTGTAGTAGCAACTACACCATCTATGCCTATTTCTCTACATTTATCAACCAAAGCATCCATATCCAATATATTCATCACATGATGCTCTGTTACGGCTGATTTACATATAGGACTATCCTCAATACCAAACGAATGAGTTTCAACACCCATTTCTTTAGCATTGATTCCGTAAATCCATGCCATTCTATAACTTCCAATAATAGCTAATTTCTTCATTCTTCTTTATTTTTTTCATTCAAACCTGCACGATATTCATCTAAATATGGCATTTGTGGAATAACCGATATATCTTTGCTTCCAGCCAGCATATTTTGCAAAGTTTTAATAAGAACCTTCAAATCCATAAATAAACTTAGATGCTCAACATAGTACACATCATATTCTAATTTATCCTCCCATGAAACAAAATTACGTCCATTCACTTGAGCCCATCCACTGATACCAGGTCTAACAGTATGACGTAATTTTTCTCTTTCTGTATATGCTGAAAGATACCTAGGCAATAAAGGACGAGGACCAAATAGAGCCATATCACCTTTCAACACATTAAAAAGCTGTGGGAGTTCATCAATGGATGTTTTTCTTACAAACTTACCTACAGCAGTAATGCGTTCTTCATCAGGAAGTAAAACTCCATTAGCATCTCGTTCATCCGTCATGCTTTTGAACTTAATCACCTTGAAAATTTTTTCTCCTAAACCCGGTCGTTCTTGGAAGAAGAAAGCACCGGCTCCTTTGTTGGCGAAGTGCAGCCAGATGGTTACGACTATCAGAATTGGACTGATGCAGATTAAGGCAATCAGTGCAATCCAAAAATCAAAAAAGCGTTTGAAAAAATGTTTGTACATATTTTTGTTGTTTTAGTTCATCCTATTCTTAGCCAGCCACACAAACGATTCAAAGATGTTTTCGTTATAGACAAGGCTGTACTTCCAGCGGTTATGCCACCAGCGGCGACTTTTACCTATAGCATACTTCAACTTTTTGCCAAGGGTGTCGATTCCAACTGTAGACATGGGGAGTTTTTCTTTCTCTGCAAAAATATCTGCGAGGATGCGGTTTGCCAGAGGCAAATCGCGTTCAAAGGCGAAGCGTGAATCTTCAGAGGAAAAGCAGGCAGCACCCATACCGAAGTACTCCACACAAATGGTGGCTATGGCATTGAAAAAACGGGTCATGCGCTGCTCCTTATATACCTTATATATATAGGGCCAATCCATAGCTGCATGATGCTGCTGAAAATAAGTGCCCACATCCAGCACATGACGCAACAGTATTTCATTCGAGGCAAAATGCTCTCCGGTGTGACGCAACAGAAACAATGCGCCAAAGGTGGGTGGAGGTAAGCATACATGATGTATCGGACTTGTCATACACGTTTCTTGAGCAAGCACATCCATCAGCGTCTTTTCAAAACTGATGTTGCTTTTGTGCGAAACATCGTCAATAAATTTAGCATGATTTTCTACCTCTACGCCGTGATAGCTGAAAGTGGAATGTTTATGGTATTCGCGGTGTACCGCCATGCCTAATTCCTGCTCCACGCATCGGTCGGCCTCGTCCTGCTTGCCAAACAGATACACATCCACATCGCCCACGGGCCGATGCTGCGGACGGGGCCAACACCAGCTGCAACCAACCCCTTTGAGCAGCAGCATGCATATGCCGTGGCAGGCGTAAAAGTCGGCCAACGAGGCAATGCATTGTTCGTGTTTGGCATAGAGCTGTTCCATCATGGCCACGGGCCAATCCATTGCAGCAGCACAGCTTTGGGCGGACGTTGCGATTCGGGCAAACGTTCCAAGCCATCAAGCACCAAAGCGCTCACCCCTTGTCGCCAAGCCATAGATAGCAGCGCGGGCCAATCTATACCAGTAGGCAATAAAGCATCCTCCCTCACAGCATCGGCTGCAAGGGATAGGCGCACAAGCCTCAACAAGGCTTGTTCGTTATGAGTCATAATAAAATAGAGAATTTCAAAGTAAAAAAATCAACTAGAAGTTCTACGTTTTCTATTGATTTAAAACAAGTTCCCCACCGCAGTATCGCTCTGCGCCAATGCCGCCACTCGGGTGGGGAGGAAAGAATGAGTAAGTTGTAGAGTGCAACTACTACAAATCACTCCATATTTTATCCGTATTAGGTTATATCAATACATTAGTCCAAAAGCCCATAAAGGAAGTACATTAGCATACCCCGACTCAATGTCGTCTTTTACCACATACCCCTTTTCTATCTCAGCAATCTGTTTCTTTCCTTTATTGCGTCTACCAATTTCAAAAGTCATACCGTCTGCCCAAAAATCAGACACGGGCGAACACATCACATCGGCTACTACGCGCATTTGATTCATAAAGAAGGTCTCGCGCACATTACCCATATCAGCACGCTTGGGCGCAAGCACATAAATAAGGTTCGTATTGTCCAAATACAATTTTTCAACCTTCCCCAATCCGCGTATGCCGCCTACGGCATCTCGCAATTGAGTTATCAAATAACTGTTCCATACAAGCTGTTTTACCGCAAATTTACTCAAACTGCATCAATCTCGTGCAGTTTTCAGCAATTCTTGCACAAGATTCGTGCAGAATTTATCGATTTCTGCATCAATCTCATGCAATATTCGTTTTATTTCTTAAAAGGATAGGTCTCTGCACCCGGGCTCGACAAACATTTCAGTCTGCAATGGTACTTCGACACAAAACGTTTCTTGGCTATTTCAGTTACAGAATTACCGGTATTACGCGGAATACGGTTTCCAATCACACGAGCATGCTTTTCGGTTACATTAACATCCTTAAACAAGGAGTTCTGCAACGTTTTTTCCAGCTGTTCTATGGCATGAGTTATATTTTGGCCTTTTAACTCAACGAACACTTCACACCATTTTTGGTTTTCTGTTTCTATCAGAATCAGTTTATCGCACTTAATTATCGCCTTGTCGTTAATGATACCACCATCCACGGCATAAACTGCACACGTATAAGCCTGAGGCATGGCAAGGCTATATTTCTGTCCCTTTTCACCAACCGACAGATTTTTTCTGCTCGTCCACTGTTGTTCGGGCTGTCCTTCGTAAGCATCAAGCCTCTCCTTCAGTGTTGCCATAAATAAGTTGGTTTAATTGGTAGGTGTATTCATCCACTTCTTCGGAAATGGAGTCTAAAAAATCTCCCTTGATAAAATGGTATTCCGTATCCATGATGTTCTCGAAGCGTCCGTCCTTGATACAGTAGGCCGAATAAGCACCGGTGGGCAATACGTAGGGTTTAAGCCCCATAGCCTCCACTTTTTCAGCAGCTTTTTCGTAAGCCTCGGCAGCCAACATCCACACGTTCAAAGCTGTCAGCACGTAGGGGCTGTGCGTGGTCAGAAAGATTGAACTGTCGTAATCCGCCACCGTATCCTTCATACGTACCGTCAAGGCTATGAGCAGTTTGATTAGCTCAAACTGTGCCGAAGGAAACAGGTTTTGCTCTAATTCTTCAACAAACAAATGGAACGACTTGTACTCCGAACGCCGCTTCATCTGTTCAAAGATTTTCTCTAACGTGGGGAATGCGTCAAGCGTCGTATCCGACACTTTTTTTCCATCCGTTTTAATCAAATCCTGCACTATGGAAGCTAGCATGTTCTTATCTATCTTCTCGCCACTTTGCGCAATATTCACCACATATTCCATCGGACTGATTTTGGCCGAAGTACCAACCTTCTGTGCCAAAAAACTGGCCAGCACCTGAATGGGCAAAGCCGATTGTACACCGCTCGAAGCATAGTGTGGCTTGATATTCAAATGTTTGTCGGTTAAGGTCAAGACCTCGCCATTTTGATCATCATAATGATAGCTCATGTGATTGGCGAAAACCAATTCCAACGGATTCTTTGCATCGAAATTAGCGCGTGCCTCTCTCCATTCCAAAATAAAATTAAAGAGAAAGTCTATGTCTTTCGACCGATACAAGTTTTCTATATTCTGAATGGACGAAAGCAAGTTGCGCTCTGCAGGCAGAAAACACAACTTCACATTATGCTTTTCCTTCTCAAAGTTCAAAGTCGGCTTTATGATAGCATTGCGTTTCTTGCCATGCATTTCAATCTGCACAGCCTTACCCTCATACTTTATAAAGCTATTGTCCGTAAAAAAATCTTCGTTTAAATGATGAAATTTCATCAATTCATTCCAAAAGCGATAGTAATGCGTATAGTTATATAAAGCACTGCGTTCACCTATCATAATCTGCTTTTCAATCCAGCTGCAAAAACACAGAATTTTCATGAACGTACTCTTACCCGTGCTTTGTTCACCGACTAGCAACATAACCTGGGTAATTGGCACCCTACCGGTATCTACCAACGGACCAATATTCTTTATCTCAATCGCTTGCATAGCACATTCTATTTATATAAGTAGGTGTTCAAAATTATTTTATATAATTCTATCGAAGTATTTTTACTTTGCTTCGCCAAGTCAGGCTGCACCTCAGCATAGCTCTTGAGAGCAAGCTCTCATC
>Snoopy_p2__coassemble_3215_pt1 | contig 6079 bp, 1 predicted proteins | sample Snoopy_p2__metabat2_high_PE_013 | metagenome-assembled genome bin Snoopy_p2 | reverse complement strand
CTCCTGCGCTATCATCTCTTGCGCTTCCTTGTCGCCCTGTTGTGCGCGTCTCATTGTTGCCACCCAGAGCATGGCTTCCATTTGTTCCATCGTATTCAATGTTTAGCACCTCGCGAATAGCCTCAGCCAGTGTGCGCGGTGTGTTGTTAGGATTAGGGTTATATAAATCGGGCTGCTGACGGCCTTGCAGCAAATCGAACATTTCGTTAAACGTCTGCTGAATAGCCGTTTGCGTCTGCACCTTGTACATAGCAGCCAGCGTAAGGGCAAAATTAGTATATTTACCCTCACGTGATACTGACTGCCCCGTCGAAAAATCAAATTGCATTTGCTGCAGCCATGCCATGGTTGCCTTTCGCGCCTCCTCGAAGTTCTTAGCGTTAGCAAAAGCCGCATCTTGCGAAAGTTCGTAGAAAGCCACAATGCTGTTCTGAATTTCGGGCAGCATCTTTTCGGATTCGGGCGTAGCAAAGTCGCGGTAAGCCGTAGCAAGTATCGCACGCTGAGCCTTAGCTGGTAGCGCATTGAACATATCTTCAAGACGTTCCGAACCATTCTTGAAAACAGCCTGATAAAGTATGCCACGCAAATCGTTCTTCGCCTCCGTAGTCACCTCACCTTCTGCATTGAAGGCTGAGCGGTATTGCGTGGGCGAAATGTAATGCTGTGCTTCCAGCCATTTCAGCGTCTCAACAGCATGCTCATCAATCAGTTGCGACACACTCGCATCTTCGTCCGTGGTGCGCAGGAGGATTGAGGCAAAGCGTTCCGCCTTGTCTCCCATCTTCTGCGACACATTGCGAGGCTTGATGCGTTCCGTGCCTCCGCTTTCCGTGTCCTTCACATCATATTGTCCAAGTTCAATAGCCTGTTCGTCCGTCACGTCCATCAAATTAACCAGCACAGGCTGCTCCATAGCTGCAATGTCTTCGGGATTCAGTCCGTATTCAGAGGCATGATCCATCAAATACTGCTTGTAGGCGGCTGCCTGTTCAGGATAGCCTTGCCACATGCGCTTAAGGGCTGCCGTGCGGTTGTTGCCCTGAATAACCTCGCCACGTGCGTTTACCGAAGGAGCACCCGTGTAAGCTGTAACGCTCGAAGTGATTTCTTCGGGGTTCATCTGGGCGGCCATTTGTTCGGCTGCATGCACGCTCTCGTGGTCGGTACGCTTCTTCGGCTGTGCCTCGGGCAAAAAGTGCAGCACGTTCGGCTGACCGTTCTGATGGCTGGGTTGCAAACTTCTTGCATCCACAACCGCCACACGTACAGGCTGTGAAACTTTGTTGGTAAATTTCACGCTCACTTCTTTACCCACGGCTGCAGCAATGGGTTCCTGACGGTCTGCGCGCTGTCCGTTCTGCATGCGGTAGCCGCGTTCTCGTGCATTTTCGGGCTTATCAAACACAAAGTCAGGCACCTCTGTTTCATCGTCCTGCGTCACTTCTCTCTGCTGTGCCGCCTCAATCTTCGCACGCTCTGCTGCTGCAATGCGTTCAGCCTTCACCGCTGCAATGCGTCTCCACGCTTCAAGCTGCGCCTCGGCTTCCTCAATCCGTCGTTTGTGCTTCTTCTGTGCTTCCAGTCTTTCTCTTACGGTACTACCGGCGCGCACCTTTGCCTTTTTCGCCTTCTGTACCTTGGCTTCCATATCGGCCACCATGTCAGTCACCACCTGCATAGCCATAGCCTCGTCCCCTTCGGCTTCTTGCACAATCGCGTCCCAAGCCACATCAGGAGCCACGGCCTCATACACGGGCTCCCCAGTCTTCGCATCTACCGGAATGCCATTGCCCTGCATTTCTCTTTGCTGGCCATTTGCAGCAGTTTCACCCTCATTTTCTTGCAAAGTTCGAGAAGATGATGTATCTTTGCTTTCAGAAGACTCCCGTTCAGATGGATATTGATGAGGATTGTTCTCATCCAGAAGTGCCATTTGTTCGGGAGTTATTGTTTCTGACGTATAAATCAGTTCGTCATGTACATCAGATATACGTTCTCTGCCAAAGATTGTGTTGATAGCATTCACTTCAATATTTCTACCAGCATTTTTGACTTCTACGCTAACAACTACAAATGAACCATTACTTAATTGTAGTGATGTATAAACTCTATACCCCTTTTGTTTCTTTTTTTCGTTATCGCTATAGTATTTGGTAATGGCGAAAGGATGCTGAATAGCCTTAGGAAGTTTTTCCCATACTTCTCTGGGCAAAGTATGTTCATTATCCTTTCCCCAATGACGTGAAATTACCCCATAGCGAATGGTGAACTTCGAGCCACGAATACCCAAGTCCTTCATAAACTGAGGAGTTTGGGCCACATCGAAGAAAGAACGATTAAAAAGTATTGTTGCATACTCTTTACCTTTTTCGTATAGTGTTGCGATAACATCGCTTAGAGTCGGCTTTTCGTTCTTCGTTTCTATTTGCTGACCATTTGCTGCCGCATCATTTTGATTTTCTTCCTCAGCTTCAACAGGCTCAGCGCCCCCTCTACTCCAAAGCTCATTATCCGCCTCATCGCGCACCGAACTGAGCATTCCATCGAACTCATCAGTCGGGAACACTTGCACAAATCGCCCATTCACCGGACTATCGGTCTGTACCTCAACGCCATCGTCAGTCTCTTGCAAAACCACGCCATTTACAGAAGAGCCATTCGGCAAGTCCAACGTAACACGGGCACCACTAAACCTCGGTGCAGGAATTCTGACCTCCGGTGCCTCAGTGGGTGCAGCAGTTCCACTCGCAACACCTTCTTCCTGCTCAATTTCCTGATTCATAGCAGCAGCTATCTCTTCCTCACGTTCAGCAATTACTGCCTGTGGGTCAGTAGCCTCAGCCAATTCACTGATACGATTAGGCGCAATCGTAAAGAGTTCGCCCGTCTGCACATCTTGCACATACAGCACATCGTCCGACTCCTGCTTATCTACCCCAGTACCGTCAGGGTACAACACCACCTTACCGTTCAGTATATACACCTCGCGTTCTCCACCATCAAGTTTATCGTGGGCTGACTGCTCAGACGTTCAATCGTTGCCGGGGCAGTGACTTCGCGGAAAAGTATATCTGCGTCATTTTCCTCGGAACCTTAGGAAGTTTCGGGATTTTCATCCCCTTAACTAAAGATTTAGGGGTTTTCAAATGCGAATTCCTATAAATCTCTATACTTCACGGATTCCTTTACTGTAAATGTTAAACAACAGCCCCTATAAGTGAAATAACTTTAATGCAAGGACTTGTTTTACCCTTCTGCTTTTCGTGGCTTGAGTCATGGATTAGGGTATCCTCCCAAATTACTCCGCGATTGTTGAAATTAGTTCCGCGATTGTTGAAATTAGTTCCGAGCTAGTTCGAATTAGTTCCGAGCTAGTTTCAAAAATCTCGGAATTGCTGATAATCAGCACGTTCAAAATCTCCACAAAGACGGTTCGGAGCACGCTGATTTCGACCTGAAGTGATGAAGTATCTGAACTTTTTGTTTTTACTCTTATTAAACTTTTTGTTAAAACAGCCATGAGTACGACTGGCAGTGAAACACTTTCCAGAAGTTGAGTTTTGGAAATTATGCTTCGTGGCATAGGTTGGAACAACGTATGTAAACATCTAAGGTTGGCATTTGCAAAGGCTATAACCCACACAATGCCATCACAGAGCCTTTGTATTTGTATCAGATAGAAGGCGGATAGGCATAGTTAAGTTGAAAACTGCGTCTTCAACTTGGCTATGCGCTCATCTTTCACTATTTTTGTATAAAATAGGATGCGGTTCGGCAATACCTACACTCAAAATCAAGCTTTTGGTTTGGTATTGCGCTCACCTTTCACTATTTTTGTACCTAAAAATCATGCAATTAGGCAAAGTTACATCCACTTAATAGGTGTTTTGTTGCAAATCTACCATATTAAAATGGTAAGAACTTTAAGTGTTGTTCGTTGAAAAATCAGTGTAAACCAGATGCTGATTTATGCTAAGGTGCAACTTAACTTTAATATATTAAGTAGCTGTTGAAAGATACCTAATTATAAACCACTTTAGGACAGCTACTTACTAATCTACATATACTTTAAAGTAGTCGCTCTTCAAGCATGCCGCATATTATTTCGGTTGCGGTTCTGCTTCGAGATACATACTATACAGATTACTAATCATGTTTCAACAATGAAAAAAATTCTTCTCATCGTGGCCGGCTTGTTTCTGGGCGTAGCTGGGTTTACCGCTCACCAGGCCAAGGCGCAAACGTCCACAAGCTCAGCACTTACTCTGGAGGATATTGCTGCCGGCAAGTACTCACCCAGGTATGTTTACGGTGTAACGCCCATGCGCGACGGCGAAAGCTATTCACAACTCTCTGATGACAGCAAGCGCATCATTCGCCGTTCGTTCAAAGACGGACGCGAACTGGGGGTTGTGTTTGACGTAGACAAAGCCCGTGGCGACAAAAAACTCAGAGCCATCGACGGCTACATCATGTCGCCCGACGAACGCCGCATTTTGCTGCGCACCGAAACCCGCCCCATCTATCGCCGTTCATACACAGCTGTTTACTACATCTACGATGTTGAAAACGGCACCTACGAACCGCTGTCTGAAGGTGGTCCGCAGCAAATGCCTATTTTCTCGCCCGATGGCAATGTCATAGCCTTTGCACGCGACAACAACCTCTTCGTCGTGAAACTGCTTTTTGGCAATGCCGAAACGCAGGTAACAAAGGATGGTAAGTTCAACGAAGTACTCAACGGCATTCCCGACTGGGTGAATGAAGAGGAATTTGCCACCAACCGTTCGTTCGACTTTTCAGCCGACAGCCGCATGCTGGCTTGGGTTCGTTACGACGAATCGAAAGTTCCCGTCTATGCCATTCAGGAATTCAAAGGTTCCTACCCCACCCGTTCGGAATACGACGAATACCCCGGCGAATACCGCTACAAGTATCCGGTTGCCGGTGCCAAGAACAGCGATGTCTCGGTACACACCTACGACATCAAGGACCGCGTGACGCGCACCCTGAAAGTGCCTCTCGATGCCGACGGTTATGTGCCCCGCATTCACTTCACGTCCGACCCCAACAAATTGGCTGTCGTTACGCTGAATCGTCACCAAAACCAAATGGACATTTACATGGCCAACCCGCGTTCAACGGAGTGCAAACTGGCTGTACGCGAAACGAACCCCAAATATGTAACCGATCAGGCCTATGCCAGCCTCAAGTTCTACGGCGACCACTTTGCCTACATCTCTGACCGCTCGGGCTACAAGCACATCTATTGGTACAACCTCAATGGTCAGCTCGTCCGTCAGGTAACGAAAGGAAACTACGACGTAAGTGCCTTCTATGGCTATGATGCTGCCAGCGGCCGCTTCTTCTACGCTTCGCACCAGGAAAGTCCGCTGCGCACAGCCATCTACTCGGTTGACCGCAATGGTAAAACCAAAAAGTTGTCGAAAGAAGTTGGTACGAACAATGCTACCTTCAGCACTTCGATGAAATACTTTATGAACGTGTATTCATCAGCGCAGCAGCCGCCCGTTACCACGCTGTGTGCTGCCAACGATGGCAAGGTGCTCAAAACGATGGTCGACAACAGCGAACTCAAATCGGCTGTTGCTGCCATTTCGGGAAAGAAGGAATTTTTCACCTTCACCACTTCCGAAGGTGTGAAACTGAACGGCTGGATGGTTAAGCCGCGCGATTTCGATGCTCAGAAAAAGTATCCCGTCATCATGTACCAATACTCAGGTCCCGGTTCGCAGGAAGTAACCGATTCATGGAACATGGGCTTCTACCCCGGTACGGTATTCGAAAGCTACATGGCCGCTCAAGGTTTTGTATTTGTATGTGTCGATGGTCGCGGAACGGGTGCCCGTGGTGCCGACTTTGAAAAGTGTACGTACTTGAAGCTTGGTGAACTGGAATCGAAGGACCAGGTTGAAGCAGCCATTTATTTGGGTTCACTGCCCTACATCGACAAAAACCGCATTGCCATTTGGGGCTGGAGCTTTGGTGGTTTCAACACCCTCATGTCGATGAGCGAAGGCCGCAACGTATTCTGCGCCGGTGTTGCTGTAGCTGC
>Snoopy_p2__coassemble_2740_pt1 | contig 7168 bp, 4 predicted proteins | sample Snoopy_p2__metabat2_high_PE_013 | metagenome-assembled genome bin Snoopy_p2 | reverse complement strand
CTCAACCAGCCGGGATGCTACCGCGACGTTAAGGACACCACGGTTACTGCCCAGTTTGCCATTCTCGACCCGAAACCCGAAATGACAAAATGGGGTAAGCCTTATTTCTTGGCTTGGACTACGACTCCGTGGACCCTTCCTTCGAACACAGCACTCTGCGTCGGACCGAACATTGACTATGTGGCTGTTGAAACCTTCAACCCCTACAATGGCGAACCGATGACTGCCGTTGTTGCGCAGTCAAGACTTTCGGCTTACGTTAAACCCGAAGGCGAAAATGCAGATTTCGATGCATACAAACCGGGCGACAAGGTAATTCCTTACCGTGTAGTTGGACAGTGGAAAGGTGCCGAACTCGTAGGCATGCACTATGCACAGCTTATGCCGTGGGTGAAACCTACCGAAAAGGTTGACGAAAATGCGGCTGCGTTCGTTAAAGAATATGCGGCAGCTCATGCCGACAAGTGCTTCTCAGCTGGATTCGACAACTTCGTTGAACTCGAAGAGTTGGCCTTCCGCGTAATCCCCGGCGATTATGTTACTACGGAAGATGGTACGGGTATCGTACACATTGCTCCGACTTTCGGTGCAGACGACGCCAAGGTTGCTAAAGATGCAGGCATTCCTTCATTGTTCTTGATTAACAAGGCTGGAGAAACGCGCCCGATGGTTGACCTTACGGGTAAATACTACCTGATTGACGAGTTGGACGAAAACTTCTGCAATGTATGCTTGAATAAGGAGGCTTATGCTCACCATGCTGGCGACTACGTTAAAAATGCGTATGACCCCAAATTCAACCAAAACGGCAAATACGATGACAAGGCTGCTGAAAAGGCTGAGGACCTGAACATCGTTATTTGCATGGAAATGAAGCAGGCTGGCGAGGCTTTCAAAATTGAAAAGCATGTCCATAACTACCCGCACTGCTGGCGTACTGACAAACCGGTACTCTACTACCCGCTCGACAGTTGGTTCATCCGCAGTTCTGCGCTGAAAGAACGCATGATGGAACTTAACAATTCTATCCTGTGGAAACCTTCATCAACCGGTACCGGACGTTTCGGCAAATGGCTTGAAAACCTGAACGACTGGAACTTGAGCCGTTCACGTTACTGGGGTACTCCCCTTCCCATTTGGCGAAATGCTGAAACGCGCGAAGAAATCTGCATCAGCTCTATCGAACAACTCTATCAGGAAATCGAAAAGAGCGTTGAGGCTGGAATTATGCAGTCGAACCCGCTGAAGGATAACGGTTTCGTTCCGGGTGACTACTCAACTGAAAACTATCACCGCATCGACCTTCACCGTCCGTACGTAGATAATATAGTATTGGTTTCACCGACTGGCAAACCCATGAAGCGCGAAACTGACTTGATTGACGTTTGGTTCGACTCTGGTGCTATGCCTTACGCACAGATTCACTATCCTTTCGAAAACAAAGAAGTTTTGGACAACCGCACGGTTTACCCTGCCGACTTCATTGCCGAAGGTGTTGACCAAACCCGTGGTTGGTTCTTTACGCTTCATGCCATTGCTACTATGGTATTCGACAGCGTAGCATTTAAAGCTGTAATCAGCAACGGCCTTGTACTCGACAAATTCGGAAATAAGATGTCGAAGCGTTTGGGCAATGCCATTGAACCCTTCGGTTGCATCAAGCAGTACGGCTCTGACCCCCTGCGTTGGTACATGATTACCAACTCTTCACCTTGGGACAACCTGAAGTTCGATGAGGAAGGTGTGCAGGAAGTTGCTCGTACCTTCTTCGGTAAACTTTACCAGACGTATTCTTTCTTTGCCATGTATGCCAACGTCGACAACTTCAACCCTGAAGCTGAACAGGTGGCTCTGGCAGAGCGTCCCGAAATTGACCGTTGGATTCTGTCAGAACTCAACACCTTGATTAAGGAAGTAAGTGCTGCTTACGAAGAATATGAACCTACCCGCGCCGGACGTATGATTCAGTCGTTCGTTATCGACAATCTTTCAAACTGGCACGTACGCTTGAGCCGCAAGCGCTTCTGGGGTGGCGAAATGAATACGGATAAACTCAGTGCCTATCAGACACTTTATACCTGCTTGGTAGAAGTGGCCAAACTGATGGCTCCGATTGCTCCTTTCTACGCAGACCGTCTGTATGGCGATTTGACCAAGGGCGTAGCAGGTGCTGCCGAAAGCGTACACTTGGCAAAATTCCCCTGCGCAGACGAAAGTTTCATCGACAAGGATTTTGAACGCCGCATGGAACTTGCACAAAGAATCACTTCAATGGTTCTTTCATTGCGCAAGAAGGAACAGGTAATTGTTCGTCAACCGCTGCAACGCATTTCTGTACCCGTTACCGACGCACAACTTCGCGATGATCTTGAAAGCGTAAAACGCTTGATTCTTGACGAAGTTAATGTCAAGGAATTGTGCTTCGTTGATGCCAACATGCTCGAAAAGAAGGTGAAATGTAACTTCCGAGTAATGGGCAAGAAGTTCGGCAAATTGATGAAAGCTGTCAACGCTGCAGTTACTGCCATGTCGCAGAACGAAATCAACACGCTTGACCAAGAAGGACAAATCACACTGCAAGTTGAAGGCAATCCGGCAGTTATCGAACGTGCTGACGTAGAAATTATCAGCGAAGACATTCCCGGCTGGACGGTTGCCAACGAAGGCTCATTGACTGTTGCCCTTGACTTGACCATTACGCCTGAACTGCGTGCCGAAGGATTGGCTCGCGAAGTGGTAAAACGTATCCAAACCTTCCGTAAGGAAAGCGGATTCGAAATTACCGACCGCATTGCCATCACCGTTCCGGCTCAGTCGCCTCTGGCCGAAGCTGTTGAGACCTTCAAGGACTACATTGCTTCGCAGGTTTTGGCCGACAAGGTAACGCTGGCTGAAGAGATGCCCGCCAACGCTCAGGAATTCAACTTCGAAGAATTCAAGGTGTTGATGTTCATCGAAAAACAGTAATGATATTTTAAGCTTAAAGGTTTGCAAAGCCCTGTAACAAGGGCTTTGCAGACCCTTGGCTTATTTTCACGGAAACAACATTATTCATTTAAAACTTAATCATACCATGGCAGAAAAAACACGTTATACAGACGAAGAATTAGCTGAGTTCAAGCAGATTATTCTCGACAAACTCGAATTGGCTCGTCGCGACTATCAGCAGATGATGGACACGCTCACAAATCGTAGCGGCAACGATGTAGATGATACCATGCCTACTTACAAAGTATTGGAAGAAGGCTCAATGACGCAGACTAAGGAAGAACTTACAACGATGGCTGCACGCCAGCAAAAGTTTATCCAAGGTTTGCAAGCTGCACTCATCCGCATTGAAAATAAGACTTATGGTATCTGCCGCGTTACAGGCAAACTCATACCTAAGGAACGTTTACGCGCAGTACCCCACGCCACATTGACCATTGAAGCCAAGCAAATGAAAGACCGCAAGGATTAAATGAATCAATATTATTCTATTTCCCCCATTTCGTGTTTTACAATGTATTTTGTGCACAGGAATGTGCATGAAATAATAGAATATCACCTCTTGTGAATTCATGTTTGAACCTCGAAATGGGGGAAATAGTATGTTTATTGTCTGATAAAGTTTTTGAGCAGATGATTCTGTTTCTGAATGAATAATACGGCCCTAATCTTCTTTAAAAATCGTCGGAAATTCAAGCGACACTTCAACTATCCACGACATTCTATGCGATTATCCTCACGTTCAATTATTGCCATACTGGTAATTCTTTTCGTCATCATCGTTGACCAACTCATCAAAATAGAAATAAAAACCACCTTTTCTCTCTACGAAAGTGTCAACGTCACGGAATGGTTTAAGCTATTATTCACTGAAAATCGCGGTATGGCTTTCGGCATGCAGTTTATCGGCACCATGATTTTAGCCATATTCCGCATTTTTGCCATTGCGTTTTTTGTCGTCGTACTCACCCGTTACATCAAGCGCAAGGCACCATACGGACTGATTATCTGCCTGGCATTAGTTATTTCGGGAGCAGCCGGAAATATCATAGACAACATGTTCTACGGGTTAATTTTCAGCGAAAGCCAGCCTTACGGTATGCCCGCCGAACTCGTTCCGTTCGGACAAGGTTATGGTTCTTTTTTATCAGGTAAAGTCGTTGATATGTTCTACTTTCCCTTATTCACCTGGCCGGAATGGATGCCTTTAGTAGGTGGTGATATATTCTTCGGAGCCATATTTAATTTTGCCGATGCAGCTATCAGTTGCGGAGCTGTGGCTTTAGCCTTATTTTATAGTAAAACTCTGATGTCAGAAGGGCTGCTTCCTTCTTCAAAATAAATTATTCAGCATGATGCTTCATCGTTTCATTCAGTTAGCCACTTTTTGGGCATCTATCGTATTCATTTACTCCTGTAAGCCCGGAGTTCCAGACGGTGTATTGTCTGAAAGCAAAATGGAGAAAGTACTTTATGACTATCATTTAGCACAAGGAATGGCTATGCAACATGCCCCCGATAGCATCAACTACTTTACACGCTACTATCAGCAGGCCGTCTACACCAAATACGACATTGACCAAGCCACTTTTGACCGCTCAATGGAATGGTATGCACGCCATACCGATAAGTTAAGCGACATTTACAAACGACTGGCCGAAGAAAGCGGAAACGTTGATCAAACATCGCCTACATTCCTCGCAGCCGGTACACAATCTGCTTCGGGCGACTCGCTCAATATCTGGAATAACAGCAACTACACCCTACTCAATTCTAAGGGTAAAAACCGCTTCCTGTTTTCAGAAAAGGCAGACACAGCATTCAAAGCCAACGACCGTTTGATTTGGAAGTTTAAGGTCGATTGGATTTACCATGAAGGAGCAAAACAGGCCGAAGCATTGTTAGCTATTGAATACGACAACGATTCAATCGACGTTAGAACCTTCGATATTTATTCATCTGGCACTCAAACGCTGGTAATGAATATCGGGCAACAAAAGGTAAAGCGCGTCAGCGGATTTATTTACCAAAATGCACCGTGGACCGAACGCCCCGTCTGCTTCATCTGTACGATTTCCAATTATTACGTATCAGAGAACGCACCGAGGAGCCGAAAGCTACGGATAAGCCCACAAATAGTGTAAACACGGATTCTGCCACTTCAAGCCGGACCACAAACGAAGAAACACCTCGCCAACGACTCCGCGACAGTCTTCACCGAGCCGACACCCTACGCGAGCTGCGTCCTCATTTCCGTTAACAATGACCTATACAAACTGTAATATAGCTTTTTCGCGCGTTATATTGCCCAACGGGCAAGTTCTGCGCAATGAAATAGTCTGTTTCAATGCACAAGGAGAGCCTACAACACATCGACCATTGACAGAGGAAGAACCCTTTACCGAATGGCACGATAAAACATTTTGCTTTCCCCGATAAAAATGCAACGACGAAACTAGAAGGGTCGCCAAACGATTAGCATTATCCCTAAACGGGTTAGCACACTCACAAATGCTGCCAAACATTCGCTACATACGTTTACAAACAAAAGGCACCTGCTACCACGCATTCAATTTGAATGACATGTAGCAGGTGCCTTTTTTATTTCATGAGTTCAGAAGATGTCTAACAGGCTAGCCAACAGACAACCTATGCAGCTTTGGTGCGAAAGCGAAACAACAGATAAATAACCATTGACAGAGCCACAACTGTTACATCATAGGCTATTGTTTGCATACCACAAAGAGTACTAATAACAAAGCCAAGAGCAAAACTAAGGCGCCAAGAAAGCATATAAGTGCTTTGGGCTGTACCACGCTGACAATGCTCGGCCTTCAGTATCCATTCTATCAAGTGACGGGAAGATACAGTTCCTACAGCAAAACCAATTAAAACATAGACCATATAGGTGCTGTAAACACCCGGCATAGCTAGCAATATGCACGAGAGCAACAAAAGCACATAGCCTGCACATACGGCTACTTGCTGACCCAAACGCTTACGAAGCAATATCTGCTCAACAAAAGCCAGAAAGGCTCCTAAAGCCATGCAAAGACAGGTTGCTGCCGCAACGCCATTACCCACAACTCGTCCCATCAGCCAGGGTGCAGCAAACATGGAAAGCATGAGCGGAAATGATTTGGGCAGAAAGAAGCGATCAAAGGTGATTAAGGGCACTTTTACGGGGGCCTTGAGCGGAACCTGTGTTTGCGCTACCACTAAAAAGGACAACATACAAGTTACCAAAGACCACCAAAAAGCTGACTCTATGGTCATAAAATGCAAGAGCAGGAAACCCAAGAACAAACCTAACGGAATGCCCAAACGACCGGCCCAAGCATAAATCACATCGCCCTTATCGCGCTGTTTCGATTTTAGCACATCATTTACCAACGTGGTACCCAAAGCAGTTTGTGCCACACCGAAAGCCATACCTTGTATGCCATGAAGCACAATCAACCATGCTGGATGCGGAGCATATACATAACCTATCGTAGGAAAGATGCCAATCACTACCATAGCCTTCAGAAACACCTCCTTACGCGAGCGGCATTCCATCATGTGTGCGCCAAACGGACCGGGAATAATCATTCCCACCGCAAAAGCCACCACAGCCCAAGCCACCATACTGTTTTCGCCGTGTAGTTGCCGATTCTGTGCATAAAGCAATGGTATCAGCGAAAACACATAAAGGTGTAAAAACCAGTTTGCCACGCACATATTGATAAACCGTGAGCTTTTCAACTGGTTCGACGATGAAGTCTGCATTTGTACGTATTTAAAATGCTCAATATCGTTCCGACTCATTGGGGAAGTCGCCACTTTTCACATCCGACACATACTGTCCGATAGCATCCGTCATCACAGTATAGAGGTCGGCATAACGACGCAGGAATTTCGGCGAGAAATCCTTATTCTTACCCAACATATCATCCACCACAAGCACCTGACCATCAGCCGGACCTCCGCCAATACCGATGATAGGCACATCGACAAGTTCTACAGCTTTCTGTGTAAGTGCCGAAGGAATTTTTTCCAACACGATACCACAGCAGCCGGCATCGCCCAGCAACTTCACATCCGACAGCAGTTTTTCAGCCTCAGCCTCTTCCTTGGCTCTTACGGCATACGTACCAAACTTATTGATACTTTGTGGCGTCAATCCCAGATGTCCAAACAC
>Snoopy_p2__coassemble_2704_pt1 | contig 7264 bp, 6 predicted proteins | sample Snoopy_p2__metabat2_high_PE_013 | metagenome-assembled genome bin Snoopy_p2 | reverse complement strand
ACTCAGCTTGCACTGTCTTTGGCTGCGCCCAAGTTAGGCTGCGCTTCGGCCTATCCAAAGAAAAATCAAGCTTTTTCTTTGGTTATGCACTCAGCTTGCACTACCTTTGCATTAGCCAAGTTAGATGTAGCGGTACGGGCAAACTAAAAAACACGTATTTCAAGCCTCTGTATAAGGTTTACATTAACTGCGCTAAATCGAATCTTATTTTTAACAACCTCGATAATGAAGAATATTCTGGTTATTGGAGCTACAGGCCAAATTGGTTCTGAGCTGACAATGAAGTTGCGCGGTATTTACGGCAACGACCATGTAGTTTGCGGTTACATCCCCAGTGCTCAACCCCAAGGCGAACTGCTCGAAAGCGGTCCGAGCGAAATCTGCGACGTAACGAACGGTGAACAAATCGCTGAAGTTGTGAAGAAGCACAACATCGACGCTATCTACAACCTCGCTGCCCTGCTGAGCGTTGTAGCCGAAGGTCGTCCTCAGTTGGCATGGAAAATCGGTATCGACGGTCTTTGGAACGTACTCGAAGTGGCTCGCGAACACAACTGCTCGGTGTTCACGCCCAGTTCTATCGGTTCGTTCGGTCCCGAAACGCCTCCCAACCACGTGCCGCAGGACACCATTCAGCGTCCGCGCACCATCTACGGTGTTTCGAAGGTAACCACCGAGTTGCTCTCCGACTACTATTTCCGTAAGTATGGTGTCGACACCCGTGCTGTTCGCTTCCCCGGTCTTATCTCTTACGTAACTCCTCCGGGCGGTGGCACCACCGACTATGCTTGCGACATCTATTACAGCGCAGTTCGCGGCGAAAAGTTCGTTTGCCCCATCAGTAAGGGCACTTACATGGACATGATGTACATGCCCGATGCCCTTCGTGCTGCCGTTGAACTTATGGAAGCCGACCCTGCCCGCCTCATTCACCGCAATGCGTTCAACATTGCAGCCATGAGCTTCGATCCCGAAGGTGTGCTCGCTGCCATCCGCAAGTATGTGCCCAACTTCGAAATGGAGTACAAGGTTGAGCCACTCAAGCAGGCCAACGCTGACTCTTGGCCCAACAGCCTCGACGACATCTGCGCTCGTCAGGAATGGGACTGGGCTCCTCAGTACGACCTCGACGCCATGACGGTAGATATGCTCGCCAAATTGCGCGAAAAACTCCTTAAATAAGCAGTCTTTCTGTTTTTCTTGAAGCAGACACTGTGGTTTCCATGCCGCAGTGTCTGCTTTTTTTTGTTTGTATGTGGCTGTTGATAATGAGTGATATTTTTCAAAGCCATGCTTGCACCGCAGTGGCGTGTGTAAGGCAAATGTTAATAGCTTCCTGCTTCAAGCTGTGAAATTAAATTAAATATTAGACCCACATATTTCTTTCGTATGCAGAGTGCTTAGCCATGGGTTCGTACATCGTCAGAATTTCTTCCGAGTTTCTTGAAATTAGTTCCGAGTTCGTGCAAATTAGTTCCGAGCTAGTGCAAATTAGTTCCGAGCTAGTGCAAATTAGTTCCGACCTAGTTGAAATTAGTTCCGAGACTTTTTCAACAAGCTTGGAATAAATGATAATCAGCACTTTCAGAAATGCCACTACCTTGGTTTCCGGTCCGCCTTTTTCGCCCCATATTCAGCGTTGAGGCCGGTAGTTGCGTTTTAGCTTTGTTTAGAAAGGTGTTAAATCCGTTTCGCACAGCACAAGTGTTGATAGCCGCAGCCTTTCCTGATTATTTTTTATCCCAAACAGCCACTCTCTCTTCCATACCAATGCGACAGTCCTTCTTTTTCCGCTTAGGCTGCGTTGTATCCTCCATAAATTGCATGGAATTTCTTAAAACAATTTAAAAATTCGCCTTCGCTATTGCTACTTTGCTAAATGCTTGTATATTTGCAATATTTTCCAATGGAAAATAAAATAAACCTCGATAAATAAAGGGGTTTTTAGTAAATCTGATAAATAAAAAACGAATATATGAAGCATTTGATTGTAGGTGGAGTAGCAGGCGGTGCCACCGCTGCCGCTCGTTTGCGCCGACTGACCGAAAACGACGAAATTATCCTGTTTGAAAAAGGAGAGTATATTTCCTATGCCAACTGTGGCCTACCTTATTATATAGGTGGCACCATCGCCGAACGCGAAAAACTGCTGGTGCAAACCGCCGAAGGCTTTTCACGCCGATTGAATGTGGACGTTCGTACCTCGCAGGAAGTGGTAAGCATCGACCGCAAGGCCAAAACCGTTGAAGTGCGTAAAGCTGATGGTACCAGCTACACCGAAACCTACGACAAACTGCTCCTTTCGCCCGGAGCATCGCCCGTCAAGCCGCCTCTGCCCGGCATCGACAGCGAAGGCATTTTTACGTTGCGCAATGTCAACGACACCGACCGCATCAAGGCCTATCTGACGCAGCACACCGTGAAGCGTGCCCTCATTATTGGTGGTGGTTTCATCGGATTGGAAATGGCCGAAAATCTGGTTGAGGCTGGAGCCGAGGTGGGCATTGTCGAGATGGCCGATCAGGTAATGGCTCCCATCGACTATTCCATGGCCTCGCTCGTGCATGAACATTTGTTGCAAAAGCACGTGCGCCTCTATCTGAAACAAGCAGTTTCCGCTTTCCAATCCACCCCCACGGGCATTCAGGTGCAGTTCGCTTCGGGCAAGAGTGTTGAGGCCGACCTTGTTATTCTCAGCATCGGCGTACGCGCCAACACCCGTCTGGCCGAAGAAGCAGGACTTGAATTGGGCGAGATGCGCGGAATCAAGGTCAACGAATACCTGCAAACCTCCGATCCCGACATTTATGCCGTGGGCGATGCCATCGAATATCCCCATCCCCTCACTGGTAAACCCTGGCTCAACTTCCTTGCCGGACCTGCCAACCGTCAGGCGCGTTTGGTGGCCGACAACATGGTGCTGGGCAACAGTCGCTCATACGAAGGCGCCATCGGCACTTCCGTAGCCAAGGTGTTCGACCTCACCGTAGCCGCCACCGGTTTGCCTGCCAAGCGGCTTAAGCAGTGGGACATTGATTATCAGAGCGTAACGATTCACCCCAACGACCATGCCGGCTACTATCCTGGTGCCACCCCTCTTACGCTCAAACTCGTGTTTTCGCCCACTGACGGCCGCATCTTTGGTGCACAGATTGTGGGACGCAGCGGAGTCGACAAACGCATCGACGAAATAGCCCTGGCCATCAAACATCATGACACCATCTACGACCTCATGGCCCTGGAACAGGCCTATGCGCCTCCCTTCTCGTCGGCCAAGGACCCCGTGGCCATGGCAGCCTATGTGGCCGAAAACGTGTTGACCCACCGCATGCAGCCGCTTTACTGGCGCGAGTTGCGCGATGCCGACCCCTCGGTTGTCACCCTGCTCGATGTCCGCACTGAGCTGGAGTTCGGGTTGGGTTCTCTGCCCGGTGCCGTGAATATTCCGCTCGACGACCTTCGCAACCGTTTGGACGAACTTCCCGCCGATAAACCCATCTTTGTGTTCTGCGGTGTAGGTTTGCGCGGTTATTTGGCCTCCAACATTTTGCAGCTCAACGGTTTCACCGATGTGCGCAACCTTGTCGGCGGACTGAAAGTCTACAAGGCAGCCACTGCCACGTTGCCCGACCCCGTCCCCTTTGCCTCCTGTGCGCCGGCAGCGAAGTCCGAACAGCCCACTCCGGTGGTTCAGACGCAGCCCGTTGCAGTCCCCGCATCGCTCCGTCTCGATGCCTGCGGACTTTCCTGTCCGGGACCAATCATGAAACTCAAAAACAAACTCGACAGCATGGAGCCCGGTCAAAGTCTTGAAGTCATAGCTTCCGATCCCGGTTTCCCCCGCGATGCTGAGTCATGGTGCGAAACCACGGGCAATGCCTTCGTGTCGCATACCGAACAGAACGGCCGTTACTGCGTTTGCGTTACCAAGGGCACTCCTGCCGTAGCTCCGCAGTCAGCCACAGCCACTCCGGTACTTCCGCCGCGCGACGGCAAAACTTTCATCATGTTCAGCGACGACCTCGACAAAGCCCTGGCCACCTTCGTGCTGGCCAACGGTGCTGCTGCCACGGGCAAAAAAGTAACCATTTTCTTTACCTTCTGGGGGCTGAATGTCATTAAGAAACAAAGCAAGCCCAAGGTCCACAAGGACATCTTTGCCAAAATGTTTGGCATGATGATGCCTGGCGACTCTACGGCACTGAAGCTTTCGAAAATGAACATGGGCGGAATGGGACGACGCATGATGCGCTACATCATGAACCGCAAAGGCATCGACTCGCTCGAATCGCTCCGCCAGCAGGCCATCGACAATGGCGTAGAGTTCATTGCCTGTCAAATGTCGATGGACGTGATGGGCGTAAGTCGCGACGAATTGCTCGACAATGTAACGATTGGCGGTGTGGCCACCTATATGAACCGTGCCGAACAGGCAGGTGTCAATCTGTTCATTTAGTTCGATAAGCGTTCTCCATGCAGATACCTTATAAATAGAAATAGCTACTTTCATTGGTGATTCATCTCTTTTCCGTATTTCGGTTCAAGAGGAATGAATCACCTTTTGGGGGTTTGGAACGGTAGCTTGCAAAGCGCCGTTCTTCTCACGTTCATTCACGTAATAATATGGAAAAAATATCCACCATTTGTATGATGCGCGATGTGGTTCGCGCCCTTTCAGAGTTGGAACAGCAACTTTCGCAGCATTACAGCATCACGCTGAATGAAGCCATGATTCTTTGCTGCATCGGCAATGACAAAATATCTGCCGGCACCATTTGTGAACATACAGGGTTGTTAGCCCCCCATGCTTCGAAAATATTGCGCGGTCTGGAAAACAAGCATTACTTGCGCCGTTCCTTCGGACATGATGACAAACGCCACATCTATTTTGCCCTCACCCGTCAAGGCAGCGACGTGCTCGATGAACTCAAACAGCATCCGCTCACCGTACCCGAACTGTTCCGTCCGCTGCTCGATGCCCATTGTGCCGGAGGAAACTGCACAGGTGCCGTCGCTACAAACACACAATCGTAAACCTTAACTCGTTTTTTTATTTTGCTTATGACCATAACTCTTATCATTCTGGCCCTTTCGGCCATACTTTTCGTCAGCGGAAAAATCCGTTCCGACCTCGTTGCCATCTGTGCAGCCCTGGCCCTGGTGCTCACCGGCGTACTCACCCCCGAAGAAGCCTTGGCCGGATTTTCCAACCCCATAGTTATCATGATGACCGGACTCTTTGTGGTGGGCGGCGGCATATTCAGTACCGGACTGGCCAAGCGCATGGGCACCGGTATTCTCGGACTGGCCGGAACCAGCGAAACCAAACTCTTTGTTTTGCTCATGCTCACCACCAGTGTGGTCGGCGCCTTTGTCAGCAACACTGGTACCGTGGCCCTCATGCTTCCCATCGTCGTGAGTATGGCACGCGGAGCAGGTGTTTCGCCCGCCCGTATGCTCATGCCCCTGGCCTTTGCCGGAAGTATGGGCGGTATGCTTACCCTGATTGGTACGCCGCCCAACCTCATTGTGCGCGATGCCCTGGTGGCTGCCGGTTATGCGCCACTTACGTTCTTCTCGTTTACCCCCATCGGCATTCTTTGTATTGTTGTCGGTACTTTGGCTCTTATTCCCCTTTCGCGTAAATTTCTGAAGGAACGTACCGGCAAGAATACCTCGCGAAGCGGTAAGACACTCAGCCAGCTAGCCGAAGAATATAAGGTAGGACAAGGCCTTATGGCTGCGCAAATCACCCTCGGCTCGCCCATGATGGGTAAAACCCTCAAGCAGCTTAACGTCTACAATGCCTATGGGGTCAACGTCATTGAAATTCGCCGCATTGCCAAGCAGGGAGCAGCTCTTCGCAAAGTCGAACAGTTTGCCTTGGCCGATGTCGAACTGCAAACCGACGACGTGCTTTACCTCAGCGGTTCGCCCGAACGTATTAACCTGCTCATTGCCGAAAATGCCTTGCTGCCGCAAAAACAGGATGAGGCCGCTGCCGGATTGAACTTTTACGATGTGGGTATGGCCGAAATTCTTATTTTGCCCACTTCGGCGCTTGTAGGCCGCACCGTGGCGCAGGCCGATTTTCGTGCCACCTACGGATTGAACATTCTCGGTATTCGCCGTCACGACGACTATTTGCTCGACGACATCAAGAACCGCCGTCTTCATGCTTCCGACATCATCCTCGTGCAAGGCCCTTGGGACAACATTGCCCGGCTCAACAAATCCGATGGTACCGAATGGGTGGTTATCGGTCAGCCGCAGGAGCAAGCCGCCCGTGTTACCCTCGACTACAAAGCCCCCCTTGCCGCCCTCATCATGTTGCTCATGGTTGTAGCCATGGCCTTCGACAGCATTCCCATTGCCCCCGTCACAGCCGTCATGCTGGCTGCTGTAGCCATGATATTCACCGGCTGTTTGCGCAGTGTCGAAGCAGCTTACAAAACCATCAACTGGGAAAGCATCATTCTTTTCGGTGCCATGCTCCCCATGTCTACGGCACTCGAAAAAACCGGGGCATCGTCCTTCATTTCCACCGGACTGGTTCATGCCGTGGGCGATTATGGTCCTTATGTGCTGTTGGCCGCCATTTACCTGGCCACCTCGCTTCTCACCTTTTTCATTTCGAACACCGTGACAGCCGTACTCATGGCTCCCATTGCCCTTTCGGCCGCCACGGCGCAAGGGGTAAGTGCCGTCCCCATGCTCATGGCCGTAACCGTAGCCGCCAGCATGTGTTTTGCATCGCCTTTCTCCACACCGCCCAATGCCCTGGTGATGTCGGCCGGTGGTTACAAACCCATTGACTATATTAAGGTAGGTTTGCCGCTGCAAATCATCATGGCGCTCGTCATGATTTTTGCCTTGCCCCTTATTTATGGTTTCTAGCTGGGGCTTTCTAAATAAGTAAGTAGGTGTTGAAAATTAGTTATAGATTAAGAGTCAGTGCAAACCGAATGCATAGTGAAGCAAGTTCGCTTGCATGAGCTATGCTGAGGTGCAGCCTGACTTGGCGATACTTATTTTGAACACCTGCTTCGAAGCTGTTTAAATTTTACTTCTGTTTTTGCTAAGAGTTGTTTTAGCGGATTTTTCGGTGATGTTTTGAGGAGCATGCCGGGTTATGTAATAAAAGACATTGCAGAAAAAGACCGATAATAAACTCAGAAAAACTGGAATACTTTTTGAATAAAATTTGGGAGTCGTCTGAACTTTTATGAATTTCAAGATTTGCCTTTATTTTTGAGGTGTTTTT
>Snoopy_p2__coassemble_2433_pt1 | contig 8073 bp, 5 predicted proteins | sample Snoopy_p2__metabat2_high_PE_013 | metagenome-assembled genome bin Snoopy_p2 | reverse complement strand
TAGAAGAGATAAATCTCCAAATCAAATCTTCGTCAGAAAAGTTTAGACGACTTCAGTATGTTTGAATCGTCTGTTTTGAACTGATGTGAAAGAAATTTATGTAATTCGCTAATTTTTTACTGTGTTTCTCTTTGATATTTTCGGTTTGATGAATATTATCATTTAACTTTGCCTAAAGTCCTAATAAAGTTCACAATGGAAAAAAGATAAGTAGGTGTTCATAATTATTTTTACATTTGAATGGTGTACAAATACCTCTCAGCCTTCCCTTGAGATGTTGCGCAAAATAGCACAGGTTCTTGATGTGGAAATAAAAGACCTGCTTTGGCCTTTGAAGGAGTAACGCATTTCGAATAACCATAGACAGCATAGCATTGAATCATGGAGCAACCCAAACTAATCAATAACGTCAATGAACTTGTAGCAGATGATTTGAAGGCACGACTTTCAAGTCACAGCCGTATATCCATTGCAGCGGCATCCTTTTCCATTTATGCCTTTGAAGCTTTGAAGAAAGAATTGGAGGAAATAGATGAGTTGCGTTTCATCTTTACTTCGCCTACTTTTATAAAGGAAAAAACCAAGAAGGAAAAACGGGAGTATTACATACCGAAACTCAATCGCGAACGGAATCTTTACGGAACAGATTTCGAAGTGCGGCTGCGCAATCAGTTGTCACAAAAAGCGATTGCCAAAGAATGTGCGGCCTGGATTCGTAAAAAGGTACAGTTCCGCTCCAATGCTTCCTTAGAACAGATGGGTGGTTTCCTGCATGCAGAAGATGAAGACCAGCACGTGTATGTACCGTTCAATGAATTTACTACTGCGCAGTTGGGTTGCGAGCGTGGTAATGAGCTGTACAATGTGGTCAACGTATTGTCTTCTCCTACAGCCGATGCTTATCTTCGTATTTTCAATGAGCAATGGGACAATGACGAGAAGTTTGAAGATGTTACCCAGCGCGTACTGGAATACATTGAAACGGTATATCAGGAGAATGCACCTGAATACATCTACTTCATTACACTCTACCATATCTTCAATGAGTTTCTGGAGGATATTTCAGAAGACGTGCTTCCGAATGAACGTACCGGTTTCAAGAACAGTGTTATTTGGAGTAAACTCTACAATTTCCAACGAGATGCGGCACTGGCTATCATCAATAAGCTGGAGAAATATAACGGCTGTATTTTGGCAGATAGCGTAGGTTTGGGAAAGACCTTTACAGCCTTAGCTGTTGTGAAGTACTACGAAAATCGAAACAAGTCTGTCTTGGTGTTATGCCCGAAGAAGTTGAATGACAACTGGCAGACGTTCCGGGCAAATTATAAGAACAACCCGATAGCGGCCGACCGTCTGCGTTATGACATCCTTTTCCATTCCGATTTATCACGCGACAAAGGGCAAAGCAACGGGTTGGATTTAGCGCACATCAATTGGGGAAATTATGACCTGATTGTGATTGATGAAAGCCACAATTTCCGGAATGGAGGAAATATAGATGAGGAAGAAGGACAAGAGGACGATACCGACCGCAAAGAAAACCGCTACCAGCGTCTGATGAACCGGGTGATTCGTCAAGGGGTCAAGACCAAGGTGCTGATGCTGAGTGCTACACCTGTGAACAACCGTTTCAACGACTTGAAAAATCAGCTGCAGCTGGCTTACGAGGGGAAAGTGGAAAACATCAATGCGGCGCTGGATATGGAACGCAGCATCGATGAGGTGTTCCGTAATGCGCAAACGGTCTATAACCGTTGGGCCAAACTGGATGTTAAGGAACGTACCACCGAAAGACTCTTGAATGAATTGAGTTTCGACTTTTTCCAACTGCTGGATGCAGTCACCATAGCCCGCAGCCGCAGTCATATCATGAAGTATTACGACACGAAGGATATAGGCGATTTTCCGGCCCGTCTGACACCTGTTTCCCGGCGGCCAAAGCTGACAGATTTGAATCATGTCATCAATTTCAAGGATATTGCCGAACAACTCAACGAACTGAACCTTTCCATCTATACGCCTTCGCTTTATCTGTTTGAGAGCGTACGTGGAGATTACACCATCGACTACGAAGGCAATGGCCACTTGTCTATTGACGGACGAGAAAAAGGATTGCGTAAGTTGATGGCTACCAATCTGCTGAAGCGATTGGAAAGTAGCGTCAATTCCTTCCGGCTTACCTTAACGCGTATCTGCGAATATATCAACGAAACGATTGAAGCTATCAATCGCTATGAATCGACTCATTCCGAAAGCTTGATGATGGTTGCCGAGTTTTCCGAGGACTGGGATATGGCAGATAGCGAGGCGGATGTATTTGCCACGCGCAAGTCGAAAATCAGTTTGCGTGACATGGATTATGTGTCCTGGCGTAAGGATTTGAAAGCCGATTTGGAAAAGTTGAATTTGCTGCTTTTGCTTTTAAAGGACATCACTCCCCGGCACGATGCAAAGTTGCAGATGCTGATTGAGGACTTGAAACAAAAATTCAGTCACCCCCTCAACGAAGGCAACAAAAAGGTACTGATTTTTACGGCTTTTGCCGATACTGCCGACTATTTGTACACGGAATTGGCCGCTCGCATCAAGCAGGAATGCGGCTTGAATGTAGCCTTGATTACAGGTACTACGGAGGGACGGTGCACCATTCCCAAGTTTCCGCTCTCCTTCAACAACGTATTGACTTGGTTCTCGCCGGTTTCTAAGGATAGAGCGAGTCTGTACCCGAAAGCTACCGAAGAAATTGATGTACTCATTGCCACTGACTGTATTTCTGAAGGTCAGAACCTGCAGGATTGTGACTACTTAATCAATTACGATATTCACTGGAATCCGGTGCGTATCATTCAGCGCTTCGGCCGTATTGACCGTATCGGCTCACACAACCGGCAAATCCAGTTGGTGAACTATTGGCCGGATATGGAACTGGACGACTACATCAAGCTGAAAGGTCGTGTAGAAAGCCGTATGAAGGCTACCGTTCTGACTTCTACCGGCGACGATAACCTGCTTAGTGCCAATGAAAAAGGCGACTTGGAATACCGACGTAATCAGTTGCGTCAGTTGCAGCAATCAGTCGTTGACATTGAGGAAATGGACACCGGCATCAACATTATGGACTTGGGTTTGAACGAATTTCGTTTGGACCTCCTGGCTTACCTGAAGGACCATCCCGATATTGAGCATGCTCCCTTGGGAATGAGTGCGGTGGTTGAACATACTGCTCTGATACAGCCGGGCGTTATTTTCATTCTGAAGAACCGCAGCCATGCGGTCAATATCGACCGGAAGAATCTGTTGCACCCGTTCTACATGGTGTATTTGTCAGAAGCAGGCGACGTGGTTTGCGACTATCTGCACCCCAAGCAGTTGCTGGATGCAATGCGTCATGCTTGCAAAAACAAGAACGAATATGACCCGTTGCTTTGTGCTGCCCTGAACAAGGAAACGGCAGATGGACGCAAAATGGATAAGTACAGTGCCTTGTTGCAGAACGCCATTGACAGCATTCTGGAAGTGAAGACCCATAGCGACATCGACAGTTTGTTTTCGTTAGGAGAAACTACGGCTCTACGCGGCGAAATCAAGGGACTGGACGACTTTGAATTGATAACCTTTTTAATCATTAGATAATACGACAAGAACATATGAATAAGGAATCACATAAAGAAGATATTGGGCAAATTGCCAATTCTATCGATTCTCATACCCGAAAAGAACTTAAAGAAGGTTTGTATAATCGGGCATTTGCTAGGGCACGTTGTTCTGTAAATGCTACTTATGGTGGCAACTTGGAACAAGTGTTCTGGTTAGTAAACTCCCAAAACACGCGAGGGTTACAGATTAAGAAAGATTTTACAGGTACTGGTTCTTATGTGTCAGCTGGCTTTAAAACGACTTTGGAGACGGATGGTCAGGCTGTATATAAGAATACAAAGCTCGGTGAAATACTCACAAAGGCTTATCAAGGTACTTATCATTATACAACTCGCACATCATTAAAGAGAATGAACGATATTGCAATCTCCATTCACAATAGATCGGTATATACCCCAACTAATGACGGTGCAAGTGAAATTGAAATCAGAATTGCTGGCGATACATCGTACTATAGATTTCAGAAATTATCTGATTTGTTGAAAGCAAAACGTGAAGATCAAGAGAAACTTCATGAGCAGAAGGAAATTCTTCGGAAATTAAAAGAAGAGCAAGAGCGTTTGGCTGCCGAAAAAGCAGCTGCTGAAAAGGCAGCAAAAGAAAAGGCTGAACGTGAGGAGTTTGAACGTTTGGAAGCTTTACGTATTCAAAAGGAAAAGGAAGAACAGGAAAGATTAGCAGATATTGAGCGTTTGGAACGTTCTATTAATGAGACTAAGAATAAGATTAAATCAGTTAAGTCCTTCTTACGTACAAGTGCATTTCTTCGTTCTCAACATCTGCTGGATCCATATCAGGAAGATGCGAAGCGTTCACATATTTATGATGGCATACCTGTTGTAATTGAAGGTGGTCCTGGTACTGGTAAGACGACGACCATGATTCAGCGTTTGAAGTTTATGTTGTCACGAGAGGCTTTGGATACTACTACTGAGGGCGCAGATGGTTATGAAAATCCTCTTACTCCCGAGCAATTAAATTATCTGACCGATCCTTCCAGTGTTAATTCCCATTGGTTGTTTTTCTCCCCTACAGAATTGCTCCTGCATTACTTGCAGAACAATATGATCGCTGAGGGATTGATTGCCAATGATCAGAATACAAGAATAATACCTCCCTTTAGAAAGAAAATCATGAGGGAGTATTCTCTCTTTGATCCTTCAAAGGATGGCCCGTTTAAAGACTATAAGGTAGGTGATAAAGAAGAAACACTGATTGTTAATCCGATGAAAGCCATTGAAGATTTCGAGAAGTTTTGTATTGAATTTTCTACGAAGACTATTGTGCAACGAATGGAAATACAAACTTCATCTTTTGCATGGCATCAGTCGGCATTGCGAATAAAGAGCATTTGTGCGCGGTTTAAAAACATCTCTGATGTTGAGACTTTGATGCGCTTATTTAACGCCTTGCATGATAATGAAAAGAGTAATGTTAAGATTATTGAGGATGAGCTGAAGGTTGTTTTAAAAAATGAAAGTGCCAAAGTTAAAAAGGCAGTCTTGGGTGATGAAGATATGTCTGCTGATGCTCACTCTTTATTTGATCGGTGGAGAAAGGAACGTGTTCAAGCAGTTGAGGACGAAGACTTGTCTGATGTTGACGAAGAAGAGGAAGAAGAAATGGAATCTTTCTCTAAGCAAGAATTTGAGGCACAACTTTTTTCTCAAATTAAACTGCTATTGAAACAACTGGCTCTGAAGAGAATTGATGCTAAAATCAAAATTTCCAAGCGGAATCAAGAGTTGTTGAGCATTATTGAAGGTGTCATAAGTGAGGATATAGCCATTAGTGCTATTGGTGAGAAAGTGTGGTTTGTAAGGAATTATGCTTCGCTTTGTCGTGGATTGGAGAGTAACTTGATTCGTAAAATTCCGATGATGTATAAAGCTTTCAGAAAGAATATCTTGGTGGAAAGAGAAAAAGAAGGTGTTAAAACGGAAAGCGGTATCATGTTGCATGCGTCAGGAATATATAACTATGATTTGTTGGAAAAAATATGCAAGAAAGATTCTAATAAACATCTCCATCCCGATGAACAAAATTTGCTCATTGGTTTCATAAACAACATGCTTTTCAGTATCTATAAAAAGTCGAAGGTACGCTTTCAGTCTTTGAAACACAAATATGCCAAAGCATATGTGGATAATGTGAAACCAGTGATAGGTATTGACGAAGCTACAGACTATACTTTATTGGATTACTATTTTATGGTGTCATTCCGTCATTATGATTTTTCATCTATAACCTTATGTGGTGATATAATGCAGGGATTGAATGGCAATGGTATTCATCAATGGAAAGAGTTGGAGAAGTTTATATTGCCAAAACTGGAAGTAAAAACATTGGATGTCAGTTATCGCCAGTTGCCAACTTTATTGGATATGGCAAGGGAAATGTATAAAGATGACCAAAAGGTTTATCCGTCTTACCATAGCGATAAAGAAAAGTCCTCTGACGAGCCAAAACCATTGTTGTTTATTAGTGATGATGAGGAGGAAAAGGCGGAATGGATTTCGTTGCGTATCAGAGAAATCATCGATAGCTATGACAGTTTGCCTTCTATAGCCATTTTTGTGGGCGATGAAGTGGATATTTCAGAGTTTATCGAACGTATTACAGATTTAGATATGCTGAATGGTATTGACATTGTAGATTGCTCTGGCAATAAGACACTTCAAAATAAAGAAATGATTCGTGTATTCCGTTTATCAGAAGTAAAGGGCATGGAGTTTGAAGCCGTATTCTTTTATGATATTGATAAGGCGATTACAGGGCATTCATCTGAATTGATGCGTCGATATTTGTATGTGGGTGTATCTCGTGCAACAAGTCATTTGGCTGCTACTATGTGCTCTGAAGAAGGTGAGGAAGGTATTGTTAAATACTTTGATACGGATTCAGAAAATTGGTAGTTTAAAAATACAACGAGCGTTTAAAAGTACTAGATAATATGGGAAAACGAACAAAAAGCTTTGTATCTCAGCGACGAGATTATTCAATGGACAAGAATGCGGTCGCTGATGGACGAGTGGGTACTCATAAGCCCCGAAGGAATTATTGGGGCAATCTGCATGAGGAAGATACGTTTACAGAAGATATAAGTGAACCACTCTATTATGATTATGCTGACTATGACGAGGAGGATGATCATGATAGTTACTACGACCGTGATGAATATGATTGATTTGCATTTTCCAGAGGCCACCCAAGTAAACCAGATTGTTCCGAAAACGGCCTTCTACCGGAATCTGGAAATAAATGCCCTTTTGCGCCAACATTTTGTAGAGGATGTGGAACGTATCGTTTGGTTGGCAAAGTTGGCTCCCTCTACGTTGAATGTGGAGGACGGCAAGGCGGTACATGAAATCACGGTGTTTCATGTGCTGCTGAAAGCCAAGGAAGTGCCGGATGATGTGTTCACGGCCATCGACCGGCAGCTGCCGCGTCATGTGCTCTTTGTGCTGCAATATGCCGGAGAGTGCCGCCTTTTGTTGAACTACAAGGAATGGCTGGATGCAGCCAAGGGTACTTTTCGTATACTGAAAACCTTCCGTACGGATTGGTGTTCGGCTGAGGCACTTTCCCTTCAGTTGGAAGGAACGAACCTTGACAAGGTTTACGAATCGTTTGCCGGACAGATTTCCGGTTTCCGTACGCGCACGGCTGACGATACCAAACGTCTGATTGAGTTGCAAAAGCAATTGGCACAAAAGCAGCGGAGCATTGAAGCCCTGCAAAAGAAGGTGCGAGCGGAGAAGCAATTCAACCGACAGGTACAACTGAATGCAGAGGCGCGCGTATTAAAGCGTGAATGGGTATCTTTGCAGGAAGAAATAAACAAATTGAAACAACAACAAACAAAAAAGCAATAATTATGAGTTCAGAGATAATCGGTCACTTGGAGTTGAATTCTGCTTCGGGTACGCAGTTGAATATGGAGGCACTCTATCAGATTGCGCCTTCTGTATTTACCGAAGCTCGTGATGCCAAGACGGGCGAAATTGCTCGTAAGGTAGATTTCGACGCTTTGCGTGCCTTGTTGGGCGATGCCGTAAAGGAAGAAGGGGGCGAAAGCTACCAGTTTACGTGGGTGGGTAAACAAGCTGCCAAAGCAGAAGCGGCTCGGCCTACGGACAAGACCCTGCGCCCGGTGGTGGAGGATTCGGTAGATTGGAATAACACCAAGAACCTGTATATTGAAGGCGACAACTTGGAAGTGCTAAAGTTGTTGCAGAAATCCTATATGGGGGGGGGTAAAAATGATTTACATCGACCCACCTTACAACACGGGTAACGACTTTGTGTATAACGATGACTTTGCGCGCACGGAAGCTGAGGAGGATTTGGAAGCAGGGAATGTGGACGAATTGGGCTTGCGCTATCGGAAGAACACGGATTCGAATGGTAAGT
>Snoopy_p2__coassemble_2169_pt1 | contig 9083 bp, 5 predicted proteins | sample Snoopy_p2__metabat2_high_PE_013 | metagenome-assembled genome bin Snoopy_p2 | reverse complement strand
GCATAAACGGAATGCTGACCATCGGCCTTTGAGGGCCTGTCAGTAAAGTTTTTGACATAAAATATTCTTGTTTTTTACGAGGTTTATCAAGCACTCGAAGCGCAAGGAAGCCCGTCGCCTTACGGTCGGACAAGGCGTGGTATTGCGCTTGGCGGCTGCAAAATTACAAGTTTTTTATGGGATTAGGCTTTCTGTTTAGAATAAATAACTACTTTTGTTTAGGCTGTAGCCCATGAACTGACTGAAAACTGCGCGGCCCGAATACTTAAGTAAGTGCTTAATTTGTTTTCGGCCTTTGCATCCAAACGAAAAATAATTGCTCCATGAAAATACTTATAGTTGAAGACGATGCCGATTTGCGCGAAATAACCGAACGCTCCTTATTGAAAGAACGCTACCTTGTGGAAACTGCCGACACTTACAAGGCAGCACGGCAAAAAGCCCTGGTGTACGAATACGACTGCATTTTGCTCGACATCATGCTGCCCGATGGCAACGGACTCGACCTTTTGCGCGACTTGCAAAAGGAAGGTCACCGTATGCCCAATGTCATTATCCTTTCGGCCAAGGATTCGATCGAGGACAAGGTGACCGGACTGGATTTGGGTGCCGACGACTACCTATCCAAACCCTTCCACCTGGCCGAACTGCACGCCCGCCTTAAGAGCGTGTTGCGCCGCAAACAGCGCGATGGCGAAGCCTTGCTCAAATATGCCAACGTGTGTGTACACCCCGACAGCTTCAAGGTGGAGGTGGACGGTAAACTGATAGACCTTAGCCGTAAGGAATACGACATCCTGGTTTACTTCATGAATCGCCCGAACCGCCTGATCGAAAAGAGCATATTGGCCGAAGCCGTGTGGGGCGACTCTATCGATCAGGCCGACAACTTCGACTTTATTTACGCCCAGCTCAAAAACCTGCGCAAAAAACTGAAAGAAGCTGGTGCCGAACTGGAAATCAAAACCGTGTATGGCTTTGGCTATAAACTGGTGTGAGGCAGATAAACTAACGGTTCAGTATGGCTGTTTGTGTTGAGAATATTTCTGTAAAATCATTTTTAGGTCTGAAACCAAATGTTTGTGTGATTGAAACATGATTGTAATCTGAACGGTAGATTTTTGCAGCGTACAAAGAAAATATATGTGGAGGAGGTTGTCGCCTTCATGTATATGTAAATGAATTTATTGCATTAAATAGTTTCATGACTGAATAGATAAAAACCGTGAATTCAGAAAAGTATGAACAAATTAAATCATTGACAACATGAAAAAAATCTTTTTTAGTTTAGCCGCTTTATTCTCTTATCTACTTTCTGTAGATGCTCATACTACCACTTTTCCTACATTTAACTATGATTGGAAGCCTGGTAAATATTATGGTTCAAAAGCTGGTAATACACCTTTTAATCCTTGCTCGGGTAAATGCACTAGAGTTTGCGCAGAAATTAAACTTATTTCTCCAACAGACGGGCCAATCACCACTGACAAGAAGAAATCGTTGTCAACTACATTTTCTAATCAGACTGCCAAGGACGCATCTCCCATCATGTTATGGCGCGTTCCGAAAGATTTTCCTGAGGAAGAATTTCAGAAAATAAAAACGAAAGAGTCGCTATACAGCAACTTGCGTGTAGTTAGAGGATTGGAAAAAGAAGAAGCTAAATAAGAAAGGATACCTTTTTGAATACCTACTTATACATATTGATAGATTTGGTGTGCGGATAATACATCTTTTGCATTCCATTTGTTTGTTTAAATTATAAAGCACAGTGAAAAATTTTTTGTTGAAAATTGTTGCATTCTGTCTTTGCGGAAGTGGGGTAGTGAGTGCATTCGGTCAGGAAGAAAGTGCTTACCGGTATATGATTGAAAGCGACGATATCCGTATGTCGCAGCGTCCGGGAACCGAGCAACTATTGCGTAATTACATAAGTCCGGTCCTGTCGGGCGAAGACAGCGTGACCGTATTCTTCATGATTCCGACGGCATGCCCCCGGTGTGAATCGATAATCAAACCGGCCATCGAAAGACTGAAGAGAGTAAACGGCAAAGAGCGCGTGCTGCTTGTAGCCTGGCACCCGGATGTACAAGCCACGCAAACCTATTTGGATAGACAGCATTTTGGCGAGGACTACCGGCTGGTGGATTCAGTGGGTACGTTTAACGACATTTTCAGTACCTCAATGGGCACGTTGCAGGGTTTGCTGATAGCTCGAATTGCTGTGAACGAAGGTCGCATGGTGACTGGGGGTGACTATTCGTCGGTGACTGAAGCATTCTTTCGGGATTTTCTGGCCGAAACCAAGCCGCTGCCCTTTCATGTTTACGATCAAGAAGCCGTAGACTTTAAACGCGAACAACGCAGTGAAAAAACGAAGGTTCATACCACCGAAAAACTGAAATATACGGCCCATGAACTGGATACCAAAGGATATTTTCCGGGACACGTTCGCAATCACCCCATTGTAAAGGGAAAGGAACTGCTGATGCTCGACAAAATGTGTAACGGAGCCTTACACCTGATTGAAGGTGGAGATGGAGTGTATCGGATGCAAAACTTTATCGAAGTAGACAGTGCCCGGCGCGATACCTTTGTGACGCTTCCACCGGCCGAGTACAACGGTTACAAGTCGCTGTTTCGTTACATTCCGCTTGATGCCATATTTGCGGCCGATGGAAATGTCACAATGTCGTATTCCCTGCCCAATGTGTTTATTCAGCAATCGCCGCTTGGCACGGGCGAAGAAGTGGCCTTTTACAATGAGTGCGCCTTTCTGCATTACAATGAACAGGGAAATAAGTTGCAGTCGCTCGTTAAATTTGCGAATGATAATTTAGAGGAATGGATGGAGTGTCACTTCCGCATCTTTCCGCTGCGACCGGGATACATCACCATGTCGTGCCAAAAAATGAGGTGGCCAATCATCGACGAAAAATCAGAATGGGGAAACCCATTGACCGACCCGGCAATGGATGGTTTCTACAATCAAAGCAATCCGTATGCCTTGGAAATGGAATTGGCAACCGGAAAAATCACCAAACGCTTCGGACAACTGGAAGATGTGTTCCGACAGACGCGCTCCGGATATTGGTATTCAAATTTAGTAGCCGATACGCACAACGGAAAATTTGTGTATGGCAATCAGTTGGCCGGAACGCTCTACCTGACTGCGGACGATGCACCCGAAAAGACATTGAAAACCTATCGCGTGTTCGACCCCGGATTGCCCCCAAAAGGCGATAAGGCATTGCTCGAAGCCCACCTTGATGAGTATTTGCTGGCTTTCGTGCCCTATTTTTCGAAAACCATTGAGCAGGTGACGCTCGATGACAAGTATATCAACTGTTTGCTTAGAACCGGACAGCCCGGAAAAACAGACGAAAGCGATACGTATGAGTTCATAAAAATAGCTCGCAAAACGGGTAAGGTTGATATACGCTATGAACTTGCACCAGAGCATCCCGATGAACTTCTGATGGCTTACGGATTGACCAAAAACGACAGCGATAATCTTCCTTTTTATATCTGTAAAAAGCAGGGCCGATATGTGTTGAAATACATCAAGCCTTAAATTATTGCATGGTCGTTTGTCCGACGATTCATCTTTTTGGTTAACTTTGTAAATAGGTGTGCCGCAACCCTTTCGCAGGCCGAAGGGTTGACGTGCACACCTGTTGCTGTATTTCAGCTTCTACTTAAAGAAAATGGAAACTTTACTAAAAATCGGATGTTATGCGCCTGTTACATGTAGTTACTTTCAGACTGACGCTTATGGCCACCGCACTGCTCACTTTTTGGTCGGTGCTGTTCTATATAGCCATGATGGACGAGGTGAACGACGAAGTGGACGATTCGCTCGAGGATTATGCCGAAATGATTATTCTTCGGTCGCTGCGAGGCGAAGCTTTGCCCCGTAGTGCCAACGGAACGAATAACTTTTACTTCTTGCGCGAGGTCAGTGATGCGTATGCTAAAACAACTTCGAGTGTGCGCTATGCCGATCGCGACATTTTTTTAACTTCAAAAAACGAAACGGAACCGGCACGCGTGCTTACCTATATATATATGCGTGCCGACGGACATTACAATGAACTGACAGTGGCTACCCCGAACATTGATAAATCGGATTTGCGAGGGGCCATCGCTTTTTGGATAGGATTGCTCTACGTAATACTGATAATCAGCATCATGCTGGTGAACCTGTGGGGGCTGAAACGAAGCATGAAGCCACTGAATAAATTGCTCGGCTGGCTCGATCGCTATAGGCTGGGACAGACTAATGAACCGCTGAATAACCCGACGAAAATCCGGGAGTTCAGAAAACTGAACGAAACTACAGAACGGAGTATGCATCGCATCGAACAGCTGTACGAACAACAGAAAGTGTTTGTGGGGAATGCGTCGCACGAAATGCAAACCCCCATCGCCGTGTGTCAGAACCGCATTGAAATGCTGCTCGATGATGAGGGGCTGAACGAACAGCAAATGGGCGATTTAATCAAAGTGCGGCAAACACTGCAACAGCTGTCGCGCCTGAACAAATCGCTGCTGATGCTTTGCAAAATTGAAAACGGACATTTCAGTGCCAATGAACCGCAAAATCTGACGATGATAACCGAACGCTTGCTAACAGACTATCAGGCTGTGTATGCCTCGCAGGATGTAAGGGTTGAACTACACGACCGAAAGCCCTTTGTGCTCAATATGGACGAGAACCTGGCCTCCATGCTCGTGGCTAATCTGCTGAAAAATGCCTATGCCCATAATGTACAGGGCGGGCAGATACACATTACAGCTAAAACCGACAGTTTGCGCATTGCGAATACCGGAGAATCGCAGCCGCTTGACGTCTCGCTCATTTTTCAACGTTTCTATCATACCAAGAACCGACAAACGTCGACCGGATTAGGACTGGCTATGGTCGATGCCATTTGCAAACGCTACGGGCTGACTATTGCCTATTCCTTTGACAATGGCTTACACACCTTTACGCTTACCCAATCATAAAGTGTAGGTTATTGTCTGAATTTCCCTGTTTTAAACCCAATTCGTCAGTGTGTGCTGCGTCAGTTGACAACCCTAGATGCAGTGAAGGAAATAAAAAACTGACAAAATGGCAGAAAATATTTTTTTTACGACTGAAAAACTTTGGCACGCTTCTTGCTAGATATAGGGCGTACGGCTAAAACGTACAGAAAACCTTTCATTAGTAACAAATAAAAAAATATATACAATCATGGGAAAGATTATTGGTATTGACTTAGGAACTACTAACTCATGCGTTTCAGTGTTCGAAGGTAACGAACCTACCGTTATTGCTAACAGCGAAGGTAAGCGCACCACTCCTTCAATCGTAGCCTTTGTTGAAGGTGGCGAACGTAAGGTGGGCGATCCCGCAAAGCGTCAGGCTGTGACGAACCCCTTGCGCACGATTTACTCAATCAAGCGCTACATGGGTGAAACCTACGATCAGGTACAGAAAGAAATTGCCCGTGTGCCTTACAAAGTGGTACGTGGCGAAAACAATACTGCACGTGTTGAGGTGGACGGCCGTCAATACACTCCGCAGGAAATTTCGGCTATGGTGCTTCAGAAAATGAAGAAGACGGCCGAAGATTACTTAGGCCAGGAAGTAACTGAAGCCGTTATCACGGTGCCTGCTTACTTCTCTGACTCACAGCGTCAGGCAACGAAAGAAGCCGGACAGATTGCTGGTCTTGAAGTAAAGCGTATCGTTAACGAACCTACTGCCGCAGCTTTGGCTTACGGTATTGACAAGGCCAACAAGGACATGAAGATTGCCGTGTTCGACTTGGGTGGTGGTACGTTCGATATCTCAATCCTCGAATTCGGTGGCGGTGTATTCGAAGTGCTTTCAACCAATGGTGATACTCACCTCGGTGGTGACGATTTCGACCACGTAATTATCGACTGGTTGGTTCAGGAGTTCAAGAACGACGAAGGTGCTGACCTCACGGCTGACCCCATGGCTATGCAGCGCTTGAAAGAAGCTGCTGAAAAGGCTAAGATTGAACTTTCAAGCTCAACCAGCACTGAAATCAACCTGCCTTACATCATGCCTGTTGGCGGTGTGCCCAAGCACTTGGTTAAGACGCTTACCCGTGCTAAGTTCGAAGCTTTGGCTCACGGCTTAATCGAAGCTTGCAAAGCTCCGTGCGAAGCAGCTCTGAAGGGTGCCGGCTTGTCTACTGGCGACATCGATGAAGTAATCCTTGTAGGTGGTTCAACTCGTATTCCCGCCGTACAGGAATTGGTAGAAAAGTTCTTTGGCAAGGCTCCTTCTAAGGGTGTTAACCCCGACGAAGTTGTAGCTGTTGGTGCTGCTATTCAGGGTGCCATCTTGAACAAGGAACAGGGTGTAGGCGACATCGTATTGCTCGACGTAACTCCGCTTTCATTGGGTATTGAAACCTTGGGTGGTGTAATGACCAAGTTGATTGATGCAAACGCCACTATTCCTTGCAAGAAGAGTCAGGTGTTCTCAACTGCCGAGGATAACCAGCCCGAAGTAACCATTCACGTATTACAGGGTGAACGTCAGTTTGCTCGCGACAACAAGAGCATTGGTCGTTTCAACTTAGCCGGTATTGCTCCCGCTCGTCGTGGTGTTCCTCAGATTGAGGTAACTTTCGACATCGATGCCAACGGTATTTTGAAAGTATCAGCTAAGGATAAGGCAACTGGTAAGGAACAAACCATCCGTATCGAAGCATCAAGCGGTTTGAGCGAGGACGAAATCAACCGCATGAAGGCAGAGGCTCAGGCCAATGCTGAGGCTGACCAGAAAGAACGTGAACGCGTGGACAAAATCAACGAGGCTGACTCAATGATTTTCCAGACCGAGAACCAACTCAAAGAACTTGGCGACAAACTTCCTGCTGATCACAAACAGCAAATTGAAGCAGCCCTTGCCAAGTTGAAAGATGCTCACAAGGCTCAGGACCTCGCAGCCATTGACGCAGCCAAAGCTGAACTGAACAATGCATGGCAAACTGCTAGCGCACAGATGTATCAGCAGACGGGTGCCCAACCTGGTGCCAACGGCTTCCAGCAGGGTCCTGCCGGTGCTCAACCTGGTGCTAATGGTGCTAACGACAATGTGCAGGATGCAGATTTCGAGGAAGTAAAGTAATTATCGATAAACAACGATAAACATCTATAGGGAAAGGTGTGAAACTCAATGAGTTTCGCACCTTTTTCGTTTTTAACACTTGGTAATACCTATCTTGTATTATGCGATTTTTATTGTATATTTGTACCATGTCTTATTGGTAGATGGGATGAATACGCTTATTCATGCAAAGGACTTTTTCAAGACATACAGGACTTTTGATCATTGATTCATTTGACCGAAGTACATGCCACTTCGTAAGCACTCGATACGAAGAGGTGTGTATGCATTTTGCTTTATTCTTGCCTCTATTCGGGGTCCGAAAAAATCGATAAAAACATGGATTTGTATGTTAATGCAAAAAATAGTAGATAAATATCTTTTTTATTGCGTATTCGTCAATTGTCTCTAGGGATTTTAGTATTTTTGTAGCGTAGATGTTATCAAATAGTTGTCGTATGGACAGAAAACTCAATCGAATTATGACGGCTTTAGTTGATAATGGAAAGACTAACAAGTGGCTCGCAGAGCAGTTAGGAAAGGATCCTGCAACTGTGATCAAATGGTGTACTAACGCATGTTAACCATCCCTTGAGATGATGACAATAGCTAAACTCCTAAACGTTGACCTCAGCGATCTTGTTCGTTTCGAAGCAGTGTCTGATCCTGTGATTAAAGAATAATAATCAAGCAGACTATTGACATGAATAAGATATCGCTAAACCAAGTTCAAATACAGCTTGCCATTGTTGCAACATGTAGCGAGGCTGAGCGTTGCAGCAATATCTATCAGAATCTAGTTGCGGGCGAGAAGGAGTGCATGGATATCGAACGTCCGCAATCTCTGGAACTTGAGGCAATACTATCGTAAATGTTTAAGACTGCATAACACTTATGAATCCATACCAATACGCTACAACCATAAAGGATTTCTTCTCAACAGATGAGAATGCCATCATCGGTATTTTGACTCAGACAAATGCGTTTGATTCAAAACGTACTACTATTGCATCTTGGAAGGAAGAAATCTCTACTCTTAAAACTGCTTTGAATGAATACAAGGTGGAGGATGGTTTCGTGGCATTCGAATACACAATACCTCGTGTTGACGGAAGAATAGATTGTGTAATTGGACTCCGAGGAGTTCTTTTTGTGCTTGAGTTCAAGACTGGTGACACACGGGATATCAATGCCGATAAGGAGCAACTGTTGCAATACGTTACAGACCTCAAAAATTTCCACTTTGAAAGTTATGACTTGCCAATTGCGCCAATGTGGGTAGTACCAAGTGCAGATGTGCCAGTTGCGAGAGTAATGCGACCAACCACAAACGAGAATATCTTTGGATTGATGTCTGTATGCGATACAACGATATCAGAAGTGTTCAAGAAAGTTTTGACTTCCGAGTATGCAAACAAGGTTAAGGTTGATGCTGACAATTGGTTACATAGTCCATATTGTCCAACCTCTAACATCGTTGAAGCTGCTCGCAAGTTGTATGCCAACCACAAAGTAGAGGATATAAACCGAAGTGATGCAAGGGGCGAAGACCTGATACGTACAACAGACACCCTCATCAACCTTATCAATCAAGCAAAGGCTCGAAACGAAAAATACCTTTGTATGGTGACAGGTGTGCCTGGTGCGGGTAAAACGCTCATCGGACTTTCTGTTGCAACTCTTCACCAAAACGAAGAGCATAGCAATCGCTCTGTTTATCTTTCCGGAAACCGCCCGTTAGTAATGGTCTTGCAGGAGGCGCTTGCTCGTGATGCTCGTGACAGAAGTAAAGTAAAACTTGAACAAGAACTTGCTAAAATTGACGATAAGAATGAGAAGAAACTCTATAAGAAAGCAAATAAGGTCAGCATGACCGACATTCGCTCTCGTATCAAGCAATTCATTCAGCCGGTTCCAAACTGGCGCAAGGAATATCTGAAAGGTATTC
>Snoopy_p2__coassemble_1629_pt1 | contig 11454 bp, 8 predicted proteins | sample Snoopy_p2__metabat2_high_PE_013 | metagenome-assembled genome bin Snoopy_p2 | reverse complement strand
CGGCAGAAACAAAATCGGCAGAAACCGAAAGCAATGCTGAAAGCAAACTTGAAAGCCATGCTGACCTTCAAACGAACAATCAATCGGATAACCAAGCCGACAATCACAGCATAAACGCGTAAACGCTTTAACACTTTGAAACTGTTTAGATTTTTCCCGTCATTGGGCTGGTGGAAAATTTAAACAGTTTCTTAGTTCATGTAAACAACCATTTCTTTCTTAGCACAATACTCATTTTAACCGCATTCTTAGCATGAGCAATCTTGTAGTACGCAGTCTGACGGGTATCGTATTCGTAGCCGTACTGGTAGGCGGCACGCTCTACTCTCCCCTCACCTTCACTGTACTTTTTGCCCTTATCACGGGCCTGAGCGTTTGGGAATTTTCTACCAATGTCAACAATCACGCTGGCGCATCGGTCAACCGGCTCATCAACACCGTGGCTGGTGTTTACCTCTTCTTAGCCTTCTCGGGCTATTGTGCCGACTTTGTAAAGCCCGACGCATTCATCCCCTATCTCGTTTCCATCATGTATCTGCTCATCAGCGAATTGTATTTGCAAAAACGCAATCCGCTGAAAAACTGGGCTTACGCCTTTGCCTCGCAAATTTACGTAGCATTGGCCTTCTCGCTGCTCAACGTGCTGGCGTTCCAGTACAATCCGCTGATTAACCGCACCGAGTTCCTGCCCATCTATGCACTGAGCATCTTCATCTTCCTGTGGACCAGCGATTCAGGCGCCTACCTTTGCGGTTCCATGCTCCACAAGTATTTCCCTGCCAAACTTTTTCCGCGCATTTCGCCCAACAAGTCATGGGTAGGCAGCATTGGCGGCGGACTTTTGTGTTTGGTTGCCGCCACCCTGCTTTGGCATTTCAATCCCGGCACCTTGCCCCTTCTCCACTGGTTGGGTCTGGGCCTGACGGTATGCGTATTCGGCACCTGGGGCGACCTGATCGAAAGCCTTTTCAAGCGTCAGCTGGGTATTAAAGACAGCGGCCATGTGCTCCCCGGCCACGGCGGCATGCTCGACCGCTTCGACTCCTCACTGCTTGCCATTCCCGCAGCCGTTCTTTACCTTTACACCATTCAGGCGTTTTAAGCATCGAGTTTAAAGTTCAAGTTACCCAAGCAAGTGTTCAAATGTGTGAATTCTGAACACCCATTTAAGTTACACAGTCACTATGCTTCATCCATCCGACATAATCAATCGGCGCAAGCTGATTCTTAAAATTGCCTTGATAGTGCTGCTTCTCACCTCCTTGGTCAGCACAATAACCTATTTGGTCATACGCCGCCCATTTGTCAATGATTTTGAAATAGTTGACCCTCTTGGCGGCAACCTTTTTCCGTCGGCCCTACTCTCCGTAGCCACCACCGATGCACAAATCATTCAGCCAATGAGTACCACCAACTGCATCGGCAACCCCAAATCGTGCATTGCCATCAAGGTAAAATCCAATAAGCCCAACAGCCGCGTTCAAATCGAACTGGCCGAAACGCCTTTCTACAACCACTCCGTATCTACCTTCGTATTGCCCGAAGAGGACAAGGAATACATCATTTACCCCGACATCCTTTGGCGATACGAAGAACTGCGCAACAACGATCAGGCCACGCCCATCAGCGTAGTTGCCACGGTAAAAATGAACAATGTCGACTTTGGACAAAAAATGCGCACCTTCTCCATGCGCAGCCTCAACGAATGTCTGCTGGGCTACCAAAAACAGTTGCCCAACGGCAAACAGCGTTTCATTAGTACCCGCCTGTTCTATGCCGCCTACGTCAACGAGGAAAGCCCGAACATCGACAAAATTCTGCGCGAGGCACTCAACACCCGCATCGTGCGCAAGTTCCTGGGCTACCAGGCCGGCAAACCCGAAGCCGTCGACCGTCAGGTCTACGCCCTGTGGTACGTGTTGCAAAAGCGCAATTTCCGCTACAGTTCCGTGTCCTACTCCAGTTTGTCGAGCAATGTGGTCTATGCCCAACGCGTTCGCACCCTTGAGGACGCGCTTAACTCCTCGCAAATCAACTGTGTCGACGGAAGCGTTCTCTTCGCCTCGCTCCTGCGTGCCATCAACATCACCCCCGTGCTCGTGCAAACGCCCGGTCACATGTTCGTAGGCTATTACACCGACGACAAGCGAAAGAACATCACCTTCCTCGAAACCACCATGATTGGCGACGTCGACCTCGACGACTTCTTCCCCGAAGAAAAACTCGATTCGACGAAGACCACCAAGTCGCAAGCCGAAATATCGCGCCTCACCTTTGAAAAGTCCAAGCAATACGCCACCGAAAAATACCTCAGTGTCGAAAAACAAGTACGCTCCAACCAGCCGCGCTACCTGTTCTTCGAAATTTCGAAAGGTGTGCGCAGCAAGGTGCAGCCCATTGGCCGATAACCCTCCCCCGGGTTCTGTTCAAGCCCCATTACTCCCCTATCAAAAAAAGACCGGAAGAAAGCAAAACTGCCTTTCTTCCGGTTTTTTTTGTAGTTTACTACCCGAACGAAACAACGCAAACAGCCTCATCATTTGTCATTACTGGCAAATATCGGTCAACATAGCGATGGAATAATCATCGTATGCCAAGAGGCTATCGCGCTGCAAACGCTTCAGGTGTCGGTTAAAGAAGGTGCGATTTCTTGCACTATGCAGTAACTTGTTCATCACATCGGCTTCAAAATCAAAATGAGGAAGCAGCAAGGCTGCATGGATGTAATTTGCATTTTTCGAACGGCAATCAATGGCCTTCTGCAAATCCTCGTCATACTGTTCGCGGTGTGCCACCTCATACATCATCAGTAGATAATGCGCCAGAGCATCGCTCGTCACAAACACAACAGAATGCTCATCCGTATCAAATTCCCCTTGTTTAAATCCATTGAACTGCAGTTCATCTTTGCAGTTTATCAAATAAGGGGGCTGTTCAAAGTCAACCAGCGAACCGACCGAACAAGCTAAATTTCGGGTTTTATAGTTGTAGTGAAAGGCTGCACTGTCGCCATAGCTCATCCAGCTGCATGGTCTGCCTCTCTGTTGCCACACAGCAACCAGCGTTGCAAACGAGCCTTCATCGTAGAACTTATCCAGCAGCATTCCTCCTTTTCTTTGGGCTTCCTGCTCACAATCGTTGTAAAAAGGCTCCCAAATGTTTCCTATCCATTGGTCCAGTTCCTCGGCCGAGCGTATGGGGGCTGTGGGCAGTTTGTCGAGTAGATAACGGGCCCAACGGTCGGCAAACAAGCCTCCGCCTCCAGCACCATCCGACACGGCTATCACGCCCTGCGATGCACTCACAGCGTCTTCGTTCACATAGCCGGGTTCTGGTTTTCCTAAAGTCATGCAGTGTGATTTCATTGATTCTGGCTGATGTTTGTCGGGGTTCCTATGTCCATAAGTTTAATCAGTGTCGTAGCATCCACATTCACGCCCATGGCGCGGTGTCGTCCCTGGCGGTCGTCGTTTAATTGCCTGCTGATGTCTTGATTATAGCGCTCGGGCAATAAACTGGACATATTGAACAGGGTTTCTGCATAAGGATTGCCGCGCATCTCGTCGATGTCTATCGGGCAAGCCACTTCTTCGGCCGACTTGCTTGAAGTAAAGTGAATATTGAACAAAATCACGTTGCCATCGTTCGTAAACATCGACTTCAGTTCGTTGGCCTGCTGCATGACGCTTTCCGTCGAAGCACCGTTAAATTCTCCGTCGGTTATATTGATGATGGTCGGGGGGTAACAGTCCTTTTCGCTGTGTTGCTTCATCCATTCCGTGAGCAAACGGTGCGCATGGTCGAAAGCGGTGTGAATGCGCGTCCATCTTCCGTTGTGTCGTGCCTCCACCCATTGCACCTTTTCCACCTCTTTCACCACCACTCCCTTGCGGGTGCGTTTTTCCTCGCGGGTCATAATTTTTTTGAAAGGATTATTCTGCAATTCTTCGGGCGAAACGAAGTCGCGTCCTTCAAGTGCTCCCTGCCAGCCGCTGTAGGCTTCTTCGCCATAGCCTATCACTGCTATGTCGTAATAATGCCGCACGTCGGTCAGTTTGATGCAGCGCGACACCAACTCATTGATTTGTCGGTTCACAATGCGTGCAGCTGCTTCGGCCATCGTCATTTCTTCGCCAAAGAGCTGGGTCTTTTTTTGCATGCTTATCGAATGGTCCACCAGGAAGATAAAGGCCGTAGGGGTGTTGCGCGTAATTTGTGCCGTGTAGGGCACTTTGGTTTGTAGCGCGGTTGGCTGTGTAGGTATGGGTATGCCAAAATTGCCAATATTCGTGATGCACTCCAAGGGGATAAAGTGCTTCACCAACACTTCTGCCTGAAAAAAGGGCTGTTCGTCTTCATCTAAGTCAAAGTGCTTGTTGGCCTTAACGGCTGCAAAATGTATTTGTTTCAAGTCGTCGAGTCCGCTGCCAACCCGCGCGCCGTTTTTGGTGGCATTCCGGTCGGCATACTTGGTGCCTTCCTGCCAAATTACCTTGGGGTCGATTTTTAAAACAACGGGGTTCGAAATGCGGTTGTCATTCATGGCCACAAACATCATGGGATGCTGCTTAACGAAACTCACTCTCACGTAATGTTCCAAGTTGTCGCGCGAATCCAGGCTGCGCGAGGTGCTGCTGCCGCCCGGTTTGGCTATGGTTATTCCTTTTTCTTCGCAATCGGCCCACGAATAGAGACCGCCGTTTTGAATAATCGACTCCAGGTTTTCGCGGTCGGTAAAGTGATACAGGCAGTCGATATGATGGCTGTCAATAACCTCTTTATATGCTTTCCAATTATTTTTCTGTGTCATTGCAGTAATGTATTGTCGTCGAACAAACTCAGTTGCTGGTAACCGTTTTTGTGGGCTGCAGGTGCCGTTCCGGCTACATCTTCAAAAGGGTACAACCCTTCGGTGTATGCTTTCACCAAATAGGCATGCGAGAGGGGCTTGCTGCTGTCGTCCACATCGCAGCAGGTGTTGTAATCCAGCAGCACAATCGTTTTTGTTTGGCTTGCTTGTCGCAGTCGTTCAATGATGTCCATGGCCTTATGTTCGAGCATCCACCGATAGGTGGGCAGGTAAATCTGCTTGCGTGCTTCGATGTAGCCCAACAGTTCCTTGCCATATACGCCTTTGCGGTGTCCGAGCGGCCTACCGAATCGGCGTACGCTTCGTTTGATATTTTTCATGGTGTCGTTCCGAAACAGGTTAATGTCTACATCTGCTCCTTCAAACACTTTCAGTCCTTGCCAAATGGCTTCGACGCAGGTGGCTGTCATGCCTTCGGTAAATGGTATGGGTATGTCGTAATGTGGATAAAAGGGACTGAGTCTGCGCAGGCCGTCTGTGGCCTTACTGGTAACGTCGGCCAGAATTGCGCCTGGGAACTCCTTCAGCAGAGTTTCCTTCTTCTTTCGCTTCGAGGCTATGTGTATCATTGTTAGTTCACGGGCTTTAGGTATTTGTGGTACCATGCATCCAAGATGCTTTTAAAATGGGCTTCTGTGCCTGCAGGGATGTAGAGGGATGTTAAGGAACTACAATCACAAAATGCACTATCTCCTATCGATTGGAGGCTAGAGGGTAAAGTGAGGGAAGTTAAGGAACTACAATCATAAAATGCCCAATCTCCTATCGATTGGAGGCTAGAGGGCAAAGTGAGGGAGGTTAAGGAGTTACAATGCTCAAATGCACAATCTCCTATCGATTGAAGGCTAGAGGGTAAAGTGAGGGAGGTTAAGGAACTACACCAACCAAATGCCCAATCTCCTATCGATTGGAGGCTAGAGGGAAAAGTGAGGGAGGTTAAGGAACTACACCAACCAAATGCCCAATCTCCTATCGATTGGAGGCTAGAGGGTAAAGTGAGGGAGGTTAAGGAAATACAACCAGCAAATGCACCACCTCCAATCGATTGGAGGCTAGAGGGGAAAGTGAGGGATGTTAAGGAAGTACAATTATCAAATGCCTCATCTCCTATCGATTGGAGGCTAGAGGGGAAAGTGAGGGATGTTAAGGATTTACAATCACCAAATGCACAATCTCCTATCGATTGTACTCCTTCCGGAATAGTTACCTCACTATTTTCACCCCAATAGGCAATAACTTGGGTTCCATCTGCTGATAACAACATCTGACCTATCACTTTGTAGAATTGATTACAAATTACAGAGCGTAAGGAAGTACAACCTGTAAATGCACCACCTCCTATCGATTGGAGGCTAGAGGGCAAAGTGAGGAATCTTAAGGAACTACAATCACTAAATGCACAATCTCCTATCGATTGGAGGCTAGAGGGAAAAGTGAGGGAGGTTAAGGAGTTACAACCCAAAAATGCATAATCACAAATCACCCGAGTTCCTTTCCGCACAGTATATTCCGTAAGTGTCCTATTTCCCCTCAGCAATCTCTTCCCATCTTTACTATATATAACGCCAAACTCATCCTCCACGCCTTCGGCTAAATCCTCATCAGTCACTTCAGTCGAAAGCACTTCTTCTTCCACCAACTCCGGGTACTTCAAGTTCAGCAAACGGAAGGATACGTTGCTGAGACCTTCTTCGCTGTGAGCCAGCAGGAAGAGGGCATAGAGGCGGGTGAGTTCGGAGTCGGTAAAGAGCGGAGGAAAAGCTTGCAGAACTGCGCAGGACGAAAGGTCGCGGTAGTCGGCAGCTGAAAAGAGCAGGCGGTCGGAGGCTCCGTAGGTGTTCCACAGCGAGGGAGAAAGACTGAGGGCTTTGAGCGAAAGCAGAATGACAGCGAGGGGAAAATCGTCGATGTGTTCGTTGAAGCGTTCGGCCGTGCGCAGGGGGTGGCGAAAGTCGGGACTGCCTAATTCGCGCGCAGCAGTACCTTCCATGGCCGGAACAAACATGCCATCGTAGTCAACGAGTGTCAGCGTACCATCGGAACGGACCAATATATTGTCGGGCTTCAAGTCGCCGTGGGCAAAGGGCTGGGACAGGAGCCACGAGGCCAAGCGGCTGAATTGAAAGGCCAGGAGGCGCAGGGCGTTCGGGTCGGCAAGATGCGACTGGATATAGCGGTCCAGGGTTTCACCTTCAACCCAATCCATCAGTACCACGGGAAATTCCTCGTCGTTGGTAGATTGCGATTCCACAAAGAGTTCCTTATCCAAGTAGCGGAAAGGGGTCAAAAAGCTGCTGGAGGTATAGGCTAATTCCTGCGCTATGAGTTGATAGCTCTCGGCGCGTCCTTCCTGCTCTTTCAAAAAGCACTTCACGGCCACGTCCTTATGCGCTTGCGGGTCGTACATTTTAAAAACCACCGCAAAGTTTCCGCTCGACATCATGGGAGTGCCGTTTCCGTCGAGCACCGGCTGAAGATGGCTGAGCTTGTCGAAGTTGTCTGCCGCCAAACGAATAGCTTCTATGTATTCTGAGATTAAAGGATATTGCATCGCTCTTACAAGTTGGTGTTAAAGAAATTACTGTAAATGCAATATTACACAGAATTTATGAAAAAACGGGGGTTCGCTTTGAAAAACCTGAAATATTGCAGCGATAAGTAGGTCTGCTTAAATTCCGAATGTATCAAATTAGCCTTGTGATTCTCATTTTTCACTCCGCCCACTTGTTCACGGAAAACGCTCCCCAGTCGTTCCAGCAAACGATTGGGGAGCGTTATTTTTCATGTTGAGTAAACAACAAACACGGTAGCAAGGGTTACTGTTCGTAGACGTTTTCGATTTCTACCACATACACGGCATGGAACGAGCCGCCGGGTTTGTCGCTGTACCAGCGGTTGAGGCATTCCTGGTCGATAAAGTCGGCGGCTTTCATGTCGGAGCGGAACAGTTTGCGGCATTCCACGGTGAGGCGGGCCTCAGCAAAACTTACGGCGCCGTGTTCGGTGGCGACGGGGGTGAGGCCGGTTTCCTTCAGTTTGTCGTGGGTGCGGCCCGATACCGTGCCGCAAAGGTTTACCACGCGACGCATTTCGGGACTGTGGCCGAAGAAGGTGATCGTCAGGTGATCGTTTTCCTCAATAAACGGATAGGTAAAACGTTCGGGACGCACGAAAAGGAAGGCTACGGGCTTGTTCCAAAGATAACCCAGTCCGCCCCATGAGGCTGTCATCATGTTGAAACGCTCGGGCGTGCCGGCCGTGATGAGCATCCATTCCTTACCAATGATTTCAAAGACATTTTCCTTTGCCAGGGTTTCGATAGTGGTGAGTTTCATAAGCTGATGTGATTGTGTGAAGCAGGTGCTGAAAATTAGGCAATAATCACTGTATGCCGAGGCACTTTGCAAAGGGGTGCACACGGTCAACGCCTGCTTTATGTGAAAGGTAAAGGACTGTTCTGCTTGATGGTGCAGAGCAGTCCTTTACAGTTTGAAGTGCGAGTCTCTATAAGTAGGTATTCTATAAGTAGGTGTTCAAAATTATTTTATATTATTCTATCGAAGTATTTTTACTTTGAACCGGTGTTCTTGCACCGCATCTGCTCGTCCTGTCCTCAGTCACATAGCCCGCTATGCTCCTGAGTACAGAACAAGCAGCTACGGCACAATAACACAATTCAAATGTAAAAATAATTATGAACACCTACTTATCATGCTTTTCAGCGCCTACTTTAAATGCAGTGTTAGTTGAGTGCCAATTCGACTACCTTCTTCACGGCAGCTTCGAGTTCGGCTGCATCCTTACCACCTGCCGTAGCAAAGTGGGGGGCACCGCCACCGCCACCCTTGATGAGTTTGGCGGCTTCGCGAACCAAAGTACCGGCGTTGAGCTGACGGCCGGCCACGAGGTCCTTGCTAATCATCACCGTGAGCAGCGGTTTGCCTTCGTGCGTAGAGCCAATCACCACGAGGGTGTTTTCGGGCAAGATGTTCGAAATTTGGAAAGCAAGGTCCTTCACAGCATCGGGTGCTACCGACGTCGGGATGACGGTTTGCACCAAACGCACACCGGCCTGCTCGGTGGCACTATTGACGAGTTTGTCGCGCAACGTAGCCAAACGCTCCTTGACGTAAGCATCTACCTGCTTTTTGAGGCCGTCGTTCTCGTCGATGGTCTTGCGGATAGCCGCCGTAAGGTCCTTGGCATTGTTGAAGAAGCCCTTGAGGTCGTTCAGCATGTTTTCCATGGCGTAAACGCTCTCTTCAGCAGCTTCGCCCGTGATGGCCTCGATACGGCGCACACCGGCAGCCACGCTGCTTTCAGACACGATGCGGAACAAGCCGATGCGGCCCGTGCTCTTGACATGGCAACCACCGCAGAATTCCACGCTCTTGTCGAACTGTACCACACGCACGCGGTCGCCATACTTTTCGCCGAAGAGGGCAATGGCACCGAGTTTCTTGGCCTCGTCCATGGGGAGGTCGCGGTGGTCCTGCAAGGGAATGTCCTGACGGATGCGGCTGTTGACAATGCGTTCCACCTGACGCAGTTCATCGGGCGTAACCTTCTGGAAGTGCGAGAAGTCGAAGCGCAGGTAGTCGGCCGTTACGAGCGAACCCTTTTGTTCAACGTGGGTGCCAAGCACTTCGCGCAGAGCCTGGTCGAGCAAGTGCGTAGCCGTGTGGTTCGCCTCGCTGCCGCGGCGTGCCTTTTCGTTGACCACAGCGCAGAATGCAGCTTCGGGCTGAGCAGGCAGTTTTTTGGTGAGGTGAATGGGCAGGTTGTTTTCGCGCTTGGTGTCGAAGATTTCAACCGTTTCGTTGTCGTTTTTCAGTACACCGCTGTCGCCTACCTGACCACCCATTTCGGCATAGAAAGGCGATTTGTCGAGTACGAGTTCAAAGTAAGTCTGCTTTTTCTGCTGCACACGGCGGTAGCGCAAAATGCGGCAGTCGGTTTCGGTGAAGTCCCAGCCCACAAATTCCGTTTCGCCTTCGGCCAAAATCACCCAGTCGTCGGTTTCGACGGCAGCAGCATTGCGTGCGCGCTCCTTCTGCTTCTGCATTTCGGCGTTGAACTTGTCCTGATCGATGGTCATGCCGTGTTCGTGGCAGATGAGTTCGGTGAGGTCGAGGGGGAAGCCGTAAGTATCGAACAGCGTGAATGCCTTTTCGCCATCAATCACCGTTTTACCCTCCTTGCGGGTTTGCTCCACCACGTTTTCGAGCAAGTTGATACCCGTCGACAGGGTGCGCAGGAAGCTTTCTTCCTCCTCCTGCATAACGCGGCCAATGAGCACCTGCTGTGCCTTGAGTTCGGGATAAGCGTCGCCCATTTCATGCACGAGCGTCGGCACAAGTTTGCAAAGGAAGGCTTCGCGCTGACCGAGGAAGGTGTAGGCATAGCGCACAGCACGGCGCAGAATGCGGCGAATTACGTAGCCGGCCTTGGCATTCGAGGGGAGCTGACCGTCGGCAATCGAGAAGGCGATGGCGCGCAAGTGGTCGGCAATAACGCGCATGGCCACATCGACCTTTTCGTCCTGTCCGTAAGTAAAGCCCGAGAGCAGGCCGATTTGCTTGATGATGGGTTGGAACACGTCGGTGTCGTAGTTCGACTGTTTGCCCTGGATGGCGCGAACCAGACGTTCGAAGCCCATACCCGTGTCGATGACATTCATGCTCAGCGGTTCGAGCGAGCCGTTGGCTTTGCGGTTGAACTGCATGAACACGATGTTCCATATTTCAATCACCTGGGGGTCGTCCTGGTTCACCAGTTCGCGGCCGGGCTTAGCAGCCTTTTCCTCAGCTGAGCGGCTATCGAGGTGAATTTCAGAGCAAGGTCCGCACGGACCGGTATCGCCCATTTCCCAGAAGTTATCGTGCTTGTTACCATTGATGATGTGGTCAGCGGGCAAGTGTTTGAGCCAAATGCTGGCAGCTTCGTTGTCGCGTTCCAAGCCTTCTTCGTCCGAACCTTCGAACACCGTGGCGTAAAGGTCGTTGGGGTTGAGTTTCAGTACATCTACCAGGTATTCCCAGGCATAGTCAATGGCTTTTTCTTTAAAGTAGTCGCCAAAGCTCCAGTTGCCCAACATTTCGAACATGGTGTGGTGATAGGTGTCGTGTCCCACCTCTTCCAAGTCGTTGTGTTTACCGCTCACGCGCAAGCACTTTTGCGAGTCGGCGCGTCGGCGCGGTTCGGGATCGCGTTGACCGAGAATAATATCTTTCCACTGGTTCATACCAGCGTTGGTAAACATCAGAGTGGGGTCGTCCTTAATAACCATCGGTGCAGAAGGCACAATGGCATGACCTTTCGACTCAAAGAATTTTTTGTATGAGTCGCGGATTTCGTTAGCCGTCATCATTGTAGTATTATCTTATATTTTGAATATGCTATTGGAGTAAAATGTTTCACTTTTTTGTTGTAGGTGCAAAGTTAGTGCAAACCGAAAGCAGAGCAAAGAAAAAGCTTGATTTTTATTTGCTTGGCTGAGGTGCAGCCTAACTGGGGCGATAGCCAAAGGAGTGCAAACCGAAAGCAGAGCAAAGAAAAAGCTTGATTTTTATTTGCTTGGCTGA
>Snoopy_p2__coassemble_1420_pt1 | contig 12682 bp, 12 predicted proteins | sample Snoopy_p2__metabat2_high_PE_013 | metagenome-assembled genome bin Snoopy_p2 | reverse complement strand
AGAGATAAATCTCCAAATCAAATCTTCGTCAGAAAAGTTTAGACGACTTCAATATGTATGCTTGAAATTTGAACTTACCGAAGGGGCTTGGATGAGCCCGCATCAGGCAGAGCGAAATTAAGCATTGCCTTCGGGCATGCCAAAGGGAGTGGCAGTGCGGCCTTCAGCGGCGGGAGCCTCAGCACCGGGGAGGTTGATGGGGCCAAATGCCTTTTCGTACTTCACGATGTTGTCCTGAAGAGCGAAGAGCAAACGCTTTGCGTGTTCGGGAGCCAATACGATACGGCTCTTTACGTTAGCCTTGGGTACACCGGGGAGTACGCGGATGAAGTCGAGTACTACTTCGGCGCTTGAGTGGGTGATGATGGCGAGGTTAGCGTAAGTTCCTTCAGCAACTTCGGGAGTAAGTTCAATCTTCAATGAGTTGTCTTGAGTTTCTTGATTTTCCATGGGGATAAATTCTTATTTAGTGATTAAAGTGAATGAACTGTGTTGACGAAATGGCGGCAGGTGTTTTCGGTAAACAGAGACCGCTGATTGTTTTTTGGGTTTCGCTACGCAAAAATAAGCCATACGTTTGGATTAGCCAAGAAAAGTTGTTCGTTATTTCGGCAATACAGCCCAATTTAGGCATTTTGTAAGTTTTTATTTTGCAGTATATGGCTTTATTCTCTATATTTGTAGAATATAGGATGCGGCTCGGCAATACCATCGCTCAAAAGCAAGCTTTTGGCTTGGTGCTGCTCTCGCCTTTCGCTATATTTGTACAATATAGGGTGCATTTGCAATGTATGCCCTACAATTTAATCACTCAACAATCAGGAAACGGACTGTGAGCAGGTATTCACAGTAAGCACATGAATGAACGAATGTATTACTGTCGGATGTTTGGCTTGCTCTGCTGCGATGCCTGTGGCCTGTTTCTGCAATAAACTATTTTTGTTATGAAAAAGTTTTTATCTGCTCTTGCCCTTGGTATGATGGTTACATCAGCATCGGCACAAAAGACGGTGCAAGGCGCCGGTTTCTTTGACAACTGGTCAATCGGTTTGGTTGGCGGCGGTGTGGTTCCTACGGTACAGTCGGACTATATCAAGGATATGCGTGGTACTTACGGACTTGACCTCACGAAGCAGATTACGCCGGGATTCGGCTTGGGCTTGGAGTACTTGGTTTCGCACAACACCACGGGAGGCGGCAATGTCTTCGACCGTCAGAACCTGAGCTTGCTGGGTAAGTTCAACCTGTCGAACTTGTTCTGCGGCTACAACGGCCAGCCTCGATTGTTCGAGGTTGAAGCGGTGGCCGGTGTGGGTTGGGGACACGACTTCTACCCCACCCGCGAAGGGGCTGATGCCAACTACCTGACTACGAAATATGGTGTGAACTTGAACTTCAACGTGGGCGAAGCCAAGGCCTGGACCATTGGTATCAAACCGGCTATCGTGTATAACATGAACAATGAGGGCCACCGCATGCAGCCTTCGTACAACGTGAACCGCAGCTCTATGGAGTTCCTGGTGGGTGTGACTTACCACTTCAAGAACAGCAACAACGGCAAGAACTACATGACCTTGCAGCGCGCTTACGACCAGGCTGAGGTGGACGGACTGAATGCTAAAATTAACGACCTGCGTGCACAAAACAACGATAAGGATGCTACGCTGGCACAGAAGAACGAGGAAATCAGAAACTTGCAGCAGCAACTGAACGATTGCCGCAACCAGAAGCCGGTGGTTCAGACGCAAACGGTGACGAAGAACACGGCTTCGCTGGAACAGACGGTGACCTTCCGTCAGGGCAAGAGCGTGGTAGATGCTTCGCAGTTGCCCAACGTGGAACGTGTGGCTACGTTCTTGCGCAACCACAAGTCGGCTACGGTAACTATCAAGGGCTATGCTTCGCCCGAGGGTAGCGCCGAGGTGAATGCACGCATTGCCAAGGCTCGTGCCGAAGCTGTGAAGAAGATTTTGACGAACAAGTACAAAATTGCCGAAAACCGCATTACGGCCGAAGGTCAGGGTGTGGGCAACATGTTCAGCGAGGACGATTGGAACCGCGTGAGCATTTGCACCATCAACGATGCTGACTAACTGTCGACAACCGTGCTTGCATAAAATAGATTACGTTAAGGTGATGCTGAAAATGCTGCATGTTAATATGTAAATGTTTTTTTCAACATCTACACCCCAGACGCTGTGGGATGCTTTTGCACCCTTCACCCATTTTACCCGGAGCAATATGGCCGCATATTGTTCCGGGTGTTTTTTTTGCGGTAACAGTGGCGAAGAAAAATGGAACTACCGGAATGGTAAATGTTGAAACAGCGGACGGTAGGAAAGCAAAATAATGCAAAACACGCACAACCTGCATGCCACCCTATCCGGCCGTGAATCGCTGCCGGACGAGATGTCGGAAAAATTAGTTCCGCGCTTGTCCGAATTAGTTCCGAGCCAGTTAAAATTAGTTCCGAGCTTGTCCGAATTAGTTCCGAGCTTGTTGAAATTAGTTCCGAGCTAGTTTTAAGAAGCGCGGAACTATTGATAACCAGCGTTTTCAGGATTCAGGCATCATGGGTTTCCGAACATCCCTTTTCGCTCCGCATCCAAAGAAGCAGGGAAGCCGGCGTATTTACACTTTTTAAGCACTTTGCACAAGCCTCAGCGCCGTTCGTTAAAAGGCGGTTTCCTCTGCACGCCGGTGTGATGGTGGGGCAAGCATTCCTGCCGTGCCGTAAAAAGCTGCGGCGGGCTGCACTTGCCGAACGTTTGAAGAGAGCGAAGGGCGGTGAAAACTTGCCATTTCATTTGGTATTGCGCTTACCTTTCGTTAAATTTGCATACGCGGAAAAGTGCGCACTGCACATTCGCCCGGAAGGCCGGCATCACCGGCTGCTGCCCACACCCGGACCTACGTTTTGGAAAGGCAGACATTTACACGTTTAACTACCAATGGCTGTTGACCGCTGCACAGCCCTATTATATTGCATTCATTCATGGGAGAATATATTGTTTCGGCCAGAAAATACCGCCCTTCGACGTTCGACACGGTTGTCGGACAGGAGGCGCTGACCACTACGCTGAAAAATGCCATTGCGCAAAACAAACTGGCGCATGCCTATTTGTTCTGCGGCCCTCGCGGAGTGGGCAAAACTACCTGTGCGCGCATCTTTGCCAAAACCATCAACTGCTTGCACCCATTGCCCAACGGCGAGGCGTGCAATGAATGCGAAAGTTGCCTGGCTTTCAACGAACAGCGCTCGCTGAACATTCACGAACTTGATGCGGCTTCGAACAACTCGGCCGACGATATTCGCGGACTGATTGACCAGGTGCAAATTCCTCCGCAGACGGGACGCTACAAGGTGTTTATCATCGACGAAATCCACATGCTTTCGGTGGCGGCTTTCAATGCTTTCCTGAAGACGCTGGAGGAACCGCCTGCACATGCCATCTTTATCTTGGCTACGACGGAAAAGCATAAAATATTGCCCACGATTTTGAGCCGTTGCCAAATTTACGACTTTGCGCGTATGACGGTGGAGAACACGGTGGCACACTTGCAGCATGTGGCCGACGAGGAGGGCTATGTCTACGAAATGGAGGCGTTGCACGTCATTGCTGAAAAGGCTGATGGCGGTATGCGCGACGCGCTTTCGATTTTCGACCAGGTGGCAAGTTTCTGCGAGGGTAACATTACTTACAAAAAGGTAATCGAGGACTTGAATGTACTCGACTACGATGAGTACTTTGCCATGACCGACCTGCTGCTGAAGTGTGCCCTGCCTGAGGCTATGGTGCAACTCGATAAGGTGCTGAGCCATGGTTTCGAAGCAAACTACTTTATCGGCGGATTGGCTTCGCACTTCCGCAACTTGCTGATGTGTCGCAACGAACAGACGTTGCCGCTGCTCGACGTGAGTACGGGGGCTAGAGATCGCTATCGCGAACAGGCGCAGAAATGTCAGCCGAAATTCCTGTATCGCGCGCTGAAACTGTGTAATGACTGCGACATGAGTTACCGCACGGCGCGCAACAAGCGTTTGCTCGTTGAGCTGACGCTCATTCAGGTGGGACAGGCTGCCACAGGCGAGGACGAGGGCTGTGGGCGTGGCCCTGCGAAACGTCTTAAACCCATTTTCAACGTGACGGCGGCAAAGGCTGCTGCCACGAGCCCGAAGGGGGCGCAACAGCCTGCCCCGACTGCTACGACTGCTGTAAAACCTGCTGCATCTGCTGCACCTGCCGGAACCACGGCGGTGCAACCATCCACCGCTCATGTGGCGACGCAAAACGGAACTAACAACATACCGACGACTGGCAACAAGGTGGAATCGCAACAGGCGGCGCAAACTTCGCTGATGGCTATGCTGTCGGAAAGTGCCGGCAAAAAGCAGTACGCACACAAAACGGCGCATACGCTCTCTATCAGGGAAATGCAGCAGACTTACCGCAAGGAATTGGCGGAACGCGACAAAAAACTGGCGCAGAGTCAGCTGCAAACGGCCAATAACACGGATGTGACTTTGCCGGGCTCGGGAAGGGAACGCCCGTTTACGCAAGACAAGGTGATGTATTACTGGTTTCGCTACGCGCAACAAATGCCGAAGGAAAAAAATTACATTTCGGGACGTATGCGCAACATGAACCCGAAATTGCTCGATAACTGGGTGATTGAGGTGCCGGTCGAAAACGAAATGGTGGAACAGTACATGATTGGCGAAAGGGTGAGCTTGCTGATGTATCTGCGCGATAACTTGCAGAATGACCGCATCACCATGACTTTCAAAATATCGAACAACGATTGCTTGAGAAAGGTGAGAACGCGCAAAGAACTTTTCATCGATATGCTGAAAAAGAACGATGCGCTCGAAATGTTACGAAAAGAATTGGATTTGGAGCTGGCTTGATGCTCCTTACAATAAAAAGCCTATACTATACACAATTTAAGCAGATGCGCTCAATTTATAAAGACACATCTGCTTACTAACAGCATTTACATAAAATGGAACAAACTCCACACAAGTATGTTACGGTGGCTTACGAACTGTACACCGATAACGAAAAAGGTATTCACGAACTCGTAGAAAAAGCTCCGGCTGAACACCCTTTCCAGTTTATCACCGGTATGGGTGTGGCGCTTGATGCTTTTGAAGCAAAAATAAACGAACTGAAAGCTGGCGAGGCTTTCGACTTCGTGCTGAAGGTTGACGATGCTTACGGCCCTTACGAGGAGGAACATGTGCTTGAACTCGACAAACAGATTTTCAGCGTCAACGGTCACTTCGACAAGGAAATGGTTTACCCCGGTGCCGTGCTTCCGCTCGTTAACAGCGATGGCAACCGCTTTCAGGGCTTGGTGCTTGAGGTGAAGGACAACACGGTGGTCGTTGACTTGAACCATCCGTTGGCTGGCAAGGATTTGCACTTCAAGGGCGAAGTGGTGGTGATGCGCGACGCTACTGACGATGAAATCAAGGGACTGATTAACATGATGAGCGGCGAGGGCTGCGGCTGTGGCTGCGAGGACTGTGGCGGCGAAGGCGAAGGCGGTTGCTGCGGTGGTCATGGCGAGGGTCATGGTCATGGTCACGGCGAAGGTGGCTGCTGCGGCGGTCATGGCGAGGGTCATGGTCACGGTCACGGCGAAGGTGGCTGCTGCGGTGGTCATGGCGAGGGTCATGGCCATGGTCACGGCGAAGGTGGCTGCTGCGGCGGTCATGGCAAGGGTCATGGTCACGGTCACGGCGAAGGCTGCTGCCAGAACAAGGACTAAACACACGAGGGGTTACGTGCTCTTCTAACTCATAAACTCCATGCGGCGCATACATTGGGGAAAAACGCACATAGCTTTTGGGCTTTGTGAACTCCGTTTTACTACGCAATGTCTGCGTCGCTTTTGTGTAAGCAGATGCAGACTTAAGTAGACGTTTGAAACTATTTCTACTTAAAATCATACTTTGACTCTGCATCTGCATCTGCTTCATATAATCATCTCTTCTTAGCACAATGAACACATTTGGCACTCTTTTCAGACTGACGACTTTTGGCGAGAGCCACGGACCGGGCATTGGTGGCATCATCGATGGCATGCCGGCCGGCATACCCGTGGATTTGGATTTTATTCAATCAGAACTCAACCGCCGAAAACCGGGACAGAGCGCGCTGACAACGCCGCGCAAGGAAAACGACTGCGTTGAACTGCTTTCGGGCGTGTTCGACGGACGTACTACGGGCTGCCCCATCGGCTTTTTGGTACGCAATGAAAACCAACATTCGGCCGACTACGACAATATGCGCCATGTGTTCCGCCCATCGCACGCTGACTTTACTTACGAAACTAAATATGGTATCCGCGATCACCGGGGTGGCGGACGAAGTTCTGCGCGCGAAACTATTGCACGCGTGGTGGGAGGTGCCTTTGCCAAAATGGTGCTGAAAGAAAAGGGCATTCGCATCACGGCCTTTACGCAACAGGTGGGCTGGATTGCTGCCGACAAGGATTACGCTACTTACGACTTTGCGGAAATTGAACGCAACCCGGTGCGCTGCCCCGATGCGGAAAAGGCGGCTGAAATGGGCAAACTCATTGCGGAAGTGAAGGCTGAGGGCGACACAATCGGGGGCATCATTGCGTGTGTCATACAGGGCTGCCCGGTGGGACTGGGTGAACCGGTTTTTGACAAACTGCATGCGCAACTCGGAGCGGCTATGCTCAGCATCAACGCAGCTAAAGGCTTTGAATATGGCAAGGGATTTGCGGGCGTTACAGACCGGGGTAGTGCTCAAAACGATTACTTCATTCCCGACGGAAACGGAGGCATTACCACTGCTACCAACCACAGCGGAGGCATACAAGGGGGCATCAGCAACGGGCGCGACATTTACTTCCGCGTAGCCTTTAAACCCGTAGCTACGCTGCTGCAACCCCAACCCACCGTGAACGACCGCGGCGAAGCAACGGAGCTTAAAGCAAGAGGACGTCATGATGCTTGTGTGCTTCCGCGCGCTGTACCTATTGTCGAGGCGATGGCAGCAATGGTTATTTTAGATAATTATATGCTGCATAACATACGAAAATGTTAAATAGACCGATTTGCTAAGAAAACTTCGCAATTAGTTTGGTTTATTGCTAACAATGTTATATATTTGCATCACTTAGTTGTCGTGAGATAACGCTATCAAATAGTTTAGTTAAGTCTAGTTTAGTTTTTGTGTTGGTTAATGGGGGTTTCGTGGTGACGTCACCTCCATTAATTTTTTATATTCATCAGTCCACTTTTTCCTAACCCCTCAGAAATATATTCCTCCCCATGCAAATAGCTGTTATTGGTGCCGGAGCTGCCGGATGCTTTGCCGCCATTGAACTTAAACGCCGGTTACCTGATGCCGAAATTACTGTGTACGAAGCGCAAAACCGTGCGCTTGCCAAAGTGGCCATCACGGGTGGCGGAAGGTGTAACCTGACCAATTCCTTTGCTGAGGTTAAAAGCGCTGAAACCGTATATCCGCGCGGAGCAAGACTCATGAAGCGATTGCTGCGCGAATTCAGCCACCGTGATGCTTGGCAATGGTTCGAAAACGAAGGTGTGCGCCTCACTACGCAAAGCGATGAATGCGTGTTCCCGGTTTCGCAAAATGCCATGGAAATTGTCAATACTTTACTCAACCTCATGGAACGACTGGGAGTAAAGCTGAAAACGCATTGCCGCATACAGCGTATCGAACCTGACGCGGAACATTCGGCAACGATGCCGCGCTACAACATTGCATTTTCACAGGCTGGAAAAATGCACAACATAACTGCCGATGCGGTTGTCATCACCACAGGCGGTAGTCCGCAAATCAAAGGATTGGACTTTCTGCAACCGCTACACCTGGAAATCATTCCGCCTGTGCCCTCTCTCTTCAGCTTCTGCATACCGAACACGCAGCTTAAGGAACTGATGGGTACAGTGGTGGAAAATGCTACAACTACTTTGTGCGGCACTAAACTGAAGGCCGGCGGACCGTTGCTCATCACGCATTGGGGATTGAGCGGACCGGCTGTGCTGAAATTATCGGCACACGGTGCACGACTGCTCGCTGAACGGAATTACCAGGCGCAAATTGCGGTGAACTGGATGGGAGGCTTAAAAGAAAACGAGGTGAAGGACCTGCTCATTGATTTGGCACAACAACACAGTTCCAAACAGCTGCAAAGCGTTTATCCCGAGGTACTGAATGCTCGATTGTGGCATTTTCTGCTTGCCGAAGCCGGACTCGACCCTACGCGTCGCTGGGCTGGCATGAATGACAAGAGCTTGTCGCGACTGGCGGCTAAACTCACCAATCACCAACTTCCGGTTGAAGGTAAAAACCGCTTCAAGGAGGAATTTGTGACTTGCGGAGGTGTGGCTCTGTCAAACATCAACCCGTCTACACTCGAAGCTCGTCAGTACCCGAACATGTATTTTGCGGGCGAAGTGCTTGACATCGATGCTGTAACGGGCGGATTCAATTTGCAGGCGGCATGGACCACTGGTTTCGTAGCAGCTAAGGCTTTAAGCGGCAAATCCGAACGGTAACACTGCCTGTGAAACTTTAAGCCAAACGAACGGTAACACTTAAAACGAGACTGGCTGTTTGAACCCATTTTCAAGTTGCTCAACACTCAAAAAAAAAGCAGGACGCCTGAGTTTGAATCTCAGACATCCTGCCTTTTTTATTTGTATAATTTGAGTGTATGCACACGCCCAACTCTGGAAGTTACCTTTGTCTGCGTGCTTATTTTTCAATATGTACCACTGTTTGGGGGAAGGGAATATTGATGCCTTCCTGATTGAACAAATCGTAAATGCGCTGCTGTCCGTCGTAGAACACAGCCCAATAATCTTCGTTCTTTACCCAAACACGAATCACAAGGTTTACGCTGCTGTCGGCCAAGGCATCTAACCCCACAAAGGGCTTTTTACCTTCAATATCTTGCAAAATACGCTCATCTGCACTGAACATTTCATACAGTTTGGCGCGTACTTTATCTACATTCTCGCCATACTCCACACCTACCGTCCACTGCACGCGACGTATGTCCTCGCGCGAGTGGTTCACCACAACTGAGTTACTCAGCGAACCATTCGGCACATACACCGTTTTATTGTCGAAGGTGGCAATAATCGTGTGGAATATCTGTATTTCGCGAACGGTTCCGCTCACTCCCTGTGCTTCTACAACATCGCCTACGCGGTAAGGTTTGAACACCAGCACAATCAAACCACCGGCAAAATTCTGCAAATGGCCGGAAAGTGCCATACCAACTGCCACACCAGCTGAAGCGAGCAATGCTGCAAACGAAGCCGTGTTGACACCTAACGCACCGATTACTGATACTACCAGCAAGATGGTTAGCACAACTTTCAAAAAACTACGCAGAAAACTCTGCACGCCTACATCTACACTGCGGCGCTGCAACGTGCCCATTACCAGGCGCATCACCAGGCTGATAATAAACCGACCGACTATGTAGACAATGATAGCTACCAGAATATGCTTCCCGGCAGTAACGCTAAGGTCAATCAACTTATCGATGAGCACATCCATTTTCTCCACTGAAAAGAAGGAAGAAGAGGGCAACGATTCTAATAAAGCTAACATCATATTTCAAAAAGCCTGTTTTAAGAGGTGCTTACTTATGTTTAATCAATCCATAGTCTGAAATAATCAGCGGCGTTTCCGGAACATCCAAAGCAGTCAGACGTTTGATTTCTTTGGCTGCACGGTGCTGAAAATCAGGTTGCGGCCCTACTCCACGGCGCTGCACAAATGAATGCAACTGACCGGCAAAGAAGCGACCGTCGCGCGTCAACGACAATTCAAGTATGGGGGCATATCCTGAAATGCCTAACAGATTCATACCGTAGGGCGTACAGAAGTTGCCCAAGCTGTAAGCGATGAAATGCTCTTTGTAGAGTTCAACGGCACGCACCACATGAGGTCCATGCCCGAACACAACGTCAGCACCGGCATCTATACAGAAATGAGCAAATTCGCGCAGCGAACCTCGGTCTTCATTGTAGAACATTTCCGTTCCGTGCGGCAAACGGGCATGCCGTGCGCCTTCTGCACCTCCATGAAATGAAACAATGACAACGTCGCAAAGATTTACCAATTCAGTGATTACCTCACGCACCGTTTGCAAATCCTGATGCTTGTAGGTATAACCATTGTGGCCAAAGGCACAGAGTCCGTATTTCACCCCGTGACGCTCAATAACTACCGAAGGCGGATAACCCTTGATGCCTGCAAAAGCAATGCCTTGCTCTGTTAAACAATACATCGTACTGTTCACACCATCCTGTCCGAAATCAAAAGCATGATTATTGGCCATGCTCATAAAGTCGTAACCGGCCTCTTTTAACCGTGGGGCAAAAACAGTAGGGGTACGAAAAGCATAGCTGGATTTCGAAAGTATCTTATGCGTTTCACCGCTGTCGCAAAGCGTCCCCTCCAAATTTCCGGCAGCCAAATCGGCCCGTTTCAGCACCCGCTTGGCATGAACGAACAGTTGCCGCCCCTCTTGGACCGGCAACTGTTCATTCGGGTACGTTGTACCCATCATTATGTCTCCTGTAAGTGCAATGGTCAAGTGCTTTTCAGCAACCATATTTTGCGCCGTAAGCGCAATGGTTTGAAGCATAAAAGCCATGACCAGACAAACATATTTTATCACGTCTACTAGTTTTCTATGATTCTACGTGCACCCATGTAGCGACGATTGTAATAATGCTCGCTTGAGTTCGACACCTTCACACCACGCAGACTGGCATGAACAAATGAGAAATTCTCACCCGAAGGATCAACCTCAGTAACAATACCTACATGACCTACACGGCGCGAATTGCCACGTCCACCGAAGAATACCAAGTCACCCTTTTTCAAATCAGAAATGCGGGCTATGGGTGTTCCTTCGCAATACTGCGAACGCGAAGTACGCGTAATGGCTACATTGGCCTTGCCATAAACATAACTGGTAAAGCCTGAGCAGTCGAACACATTCGGTCCTTTGCTGCCCAAAGAATAGCGGGCTCCCAAATATTGAAGGGCGGTCTGCACTACATTCTCACCGAATGCAGCATTGTAATTGATGGCAGAGTGATTGACGCTAACTTCTGTAGCCTCGGCAGTTGCAATAGGAGCAACTTCAGCAACGATTCGTTCTGCTACCGGACGGTTGGGCATTTCTTCCGGCAAAATGTCTTGAGCCTGAGCTGTGAACATTGCCATCACGCCAAACGCCAAGCATGCAGCATATTTTTTAATTTGCACGTTCTTGATGGTTTAGAGTTCGAAAAAATGAGCAACGAAAAGTAACCAACGTCCGATCGCCTTCCCGAGCCTCTCTGACGTCTAAAAAACAATTACCTTCCGTTTTTTACAACGATTGCAAATTTACAAAAACTGCCTTGGAAAACCAAACGAATTAATAACTTTTAAAAAAGGATTTTTTGTCTCCCCGAATATATTGCACACTATCTTTATTTCTGTGTGATAAGATACTGTAAATCAGCACAATCAATCAAGATTTGCGCAATACCATAGTAGGCAAAACAAGCTATATAGACACTGAGTTGTTGTTTGTTTATTCAAAGTAAGCCTCTCCCGACTCAGACTCGGCAGAGGTGGCCTCCGGCTCGTTCTGGTGGGTCACAGGCTGACGCAGGATGTCTGTACCCTGCTTGTCGGTTGCATGGGGATGCAAAACTGCCGATTTACTTTCAGTAGCTACCGAATCAAGGGTGTGCAGCGTATCGGGCTTGGTGGGCTTCACATCGCGGTTGGTGGGACCTATCATAAACGGCAAACGTTCGTTTTCACCCGAAACAATCACCTGCATGCCTCCGTAAGCATAGTTCTCTTTAATGAATATAATATTCTCCGTCTTCACACGAATACAGCCTTCTGAAGCGCGTTTTCCTATGCTACGGGGTGCATTGGTACCATGAATGCCTATACCGGTAAACTGAGGAGTTTTCAAACTCAGATAATACGGACCATAGCACCCCTTAACCATACGCCCGTCACGGGTCTTATGCACCCAATCCGTACTCTCATAAATGCCCACAATCTTGAACACACCTTCTGGTGTACGATAATCGCCCACTTCTTGCTTATTGCCGCGTTTGATACCACAGGCAATGCCGCACGAAAATAAAACACTGTCGTGCTTGTTCAACACATAAAGGCGCATTTGGGGTTTAGAAATGTAAATATAATCACCCAAACGCTCAACCAAAGGTGCATCGGTTGAATCCAAATCTGTTTGCAAGTCTAAGGCTGAATCCTGCGAAACATGATTCTCTGCTAAAGGATTCTCTGACAAGGGTTCTGTGAGTGTATCTGTCACAACATAATCGTTGGATTCATCGGCAGGCTGACTCTTTCTAAAATTGCAAGCAAACACGGCCGTTAAAGTCAAAAAGCAGCAAACACACTGCACTACAATCCTGTTCATCTGTATCTTCCTTAAATCAATTAACGAATGGGCTTTTGTTTGAAAGTACAAAGATATATCAATTCACACATTCCGACAAAATCGGAGCTGCTGAATTTCGCTATGTGAACTTGGTTGCATTCATGGGTTTCGGACAGGCCTACCTGCCCTACTTTCTTTTGTTCAAAATGTCAAAGAACGCTCTATCAAGCAA
>Snoopy_p2__coassemble_1228_pt1 | contig 14216 bp, 10 predicted proteins | sample Snoopy_p2__metabat2_high_PE_013 | metagenome-assembled genome bin Snoopy_p2 | reverse complement strand
TTGCCCCTATCTCGACATACTGCCCTTACAGGGCGCGATACCTTTTAAACCCGAGACATGGGGGAAACCCAGGGTGTCGCAGCCCTTCGGTCTGCTTTACCCTGGGCTGAAATACCCCTGCCCTTACAGGGCGCCGCGGTTTCAAAACTTTCGAATCATCACTGAAATATATGCTACAAATTGTTTGTCACAATATGCTGAATACATTGTCAACATATCCACACTTTTTTGCTACCGAATCCGAGTAGCCCCATCTTCGCAAACATATCCCATAGAAACCGGCAGCCCCGAGGCCGAGCAACATCAAGTTGCTTAGCCCCGGGGCTGTTTTAGTAAGTGGAGCCTGAGGTTTCAAGGCTCAAAGGTTTCAAGGAATCAACGAATAAAGAGGGAGGGGCAGTTAAGGCACCATGACCTTGCGGCCGTTCAGCACGTAAACACCCTTGGTCAAAGGAATGCTCACGTTGCCCTGCACCTTTTCGCGGTAAATGGTGCGACCCTGCACATCGCAAACCGTAACGAGCGTTTCCTGCGGAGCCACTACGATGATTTTGCCATTGCGCACGTACACGTCCATGTTCGCATCTGCATCAGTAGCCTGACCGATTTCAGTGTTCACCTGTCCTTCTTTTTGGTAAACACGTACCCAGTCGAACTCCGTGCGGTAAGTAAAGTTCGTGTCAGCCGGTTTAGCCCACGAGCCATTACCCACGCTCTGGTTCAGAATGATGTAGAAATGCTTGTCGAAGGGCCACTGACCCTTAGCCAAGGCATCAGCATCCGTCGATTTGGCGTACGAGAACACCTTGCGGCCATCCACATACCAGCTCAGCTTATCCTCCTCCCATTCCAAACCGAAGGTGTGATACTGCGTAGATTCGCACGAAATGGTGCTCGACTTTTTAGGGTTGTTAGCCTGACCGTGGCAACCGGCTTCGCTGTTGGCCCACTCCGAGTGAATGGTATGGAACGAATTATCCTTATCGTCAATCTGTTCCCAGATGTCAATTTCGCCATCCTTCGGCCAGCCCTTCACCGTTTTCGTCGGCATCATCCAGAAGGCCGGGAAGTTACCCGTGTGCGGCGTAGTCAGAATGCGCGCCTCGATTTTACCGTAAGTAAAGTCAAACTTATCCTTACTTTCAATCGCACCGCTAATCATGGCCTGCTGCTGTCCTTTGTCGTCCTTTTCAGCAGCCAGCGTATTAGGCTTACACAGCATCACGAGTTTACCATCTTCCATGTAACCCGTTTGCTGCTGTCCCTCCTCAGTTTGCGCCACAAAGCGTTTCCACGTAATGCCGTGTCCCACCTCCGAGCGGCTCCAGTATTTTGAATCGGGCATGCTGCCGTTAGCCGTATTGAACTCATCAGCCATCACCAGTTTGTAGTCAGCTTCAGTCGTAGGTTCAAAGTCAACCGTCATGCGCACCTCGCCATTCACGCTGTCAGCCTTCACAATGTGAACCTTCGCATCGTCCACGGTGTACTCGCTCCACTGGCGGTTACCGTGAATGTACTGTGCCCCGTCAAGGTTATGACCGTGGCGCACCGTCAGTTTGCCCGGCTTGTAACCATCGGCAGCCGGAACAAGCAAAGTGTTCAGCGCACGGCCGTAAGGCACCTCGGTGGGCAAACCCTTGTTGCTCTTACCCACGATTGAACCATTGGTGGTACGAATGTCGAGTTTCGAAGTTTCAGGGTGTACGTTCAGAATAAAGTCCACCACATAACCCCCGTTAGCTTCAATCTGGTTCTCCTTGCCTCCCTCGGTCCATTGTCCGGCCGGGTCAATGTTGGCCCAATCCACCTTCAAGCGAGCGCGATAATTGCCATAGCGCAAGTTTTTGGGCAGTGTAAAGTTAGGCACTGCCAAGCCTGCGCTGGGCTGTACCGAAGCACCCTGCGAGTTTTTGTTGTTGAAGAACGAGTAGGCAAACAGCTCACCCGAAGGCGAAGGAGTGCCGTCGGCATTCAGGGTATAATCAAAGTGTCCGTCCTGGTCAAGGTCCAGGTAAAGGTAGGCATGCATCGGGCCACCCTGATAGGTGATTTCCGTAGCAATTTCGTCACCCGGAACAGCCGACACCTCCTCGCCAGTCAGGTTGCGGAACACCAACTCCTTGCCCGAGTGCGGCACAACGAGCGTCGAAGTACCTCCCTTCGTAGCCGTAAACTTCACGCGGTTCAATCGGCGGTCGGTGCGGCTGATAGTCAAATCCTCGGGGAAGTTGATGGGGTAATCCTTACCCTGCACTTGTCCGTCGGTCGACTTGAAGAACGGAATGAGTTCCACGTCGCCATCAATGTATTTGGCCGGAATGGTGTAGCAGCTGTCGGCATCGAGTTCGCGAGCCACCGCCATGTGTTCCATGTACTGCGGCGTGTCGAACACCAAGCTGTCCGTGCTGGCCAAGTTACCGTGATTGATAATCATGTGCGAGAACTTGAAGTTCGGTGCAGGACGCAGGCGCACTTTGTAATCCTTGCCAAACGGAATTTTTTCCTGGGCAAAGTCCGAACCGTCCACCTTCAGCACATCACCGTTCAGTCCGCCGCCGTTCGGGCGCGTACCGCGCTTCACGGTTACCTGCTGATTATCGGTGTACACCACCAGACGCATATCGGCAAAGGCACCGCGGTTATTGTAGATGGTGTTGTCGGCTGCCGTATTGCCGCCCGGGTCCACGCAGTCCCAGTCCACCTTGTAGCGCACGCGGTAAACACCGGGTTTCAAGGTGTCGGGCACCGTAAATTCGGGCATGTTCAGGCCGGCATTGGCCGACTGTCCGGCACTGTTCTTTCCCTTGAAGTGGCTGTAGGAAAGCACCTCGCTGCCGGGTTTCACCTGTTCGCCGTCCACCGCCACATCGAAGCGTCCGTTCTGGTTCGTGTCCAGGTAGAAGTAGCCGCTCATGGCATTACCCTTCCAGTTAAAGCCCACCTGCACCTTTTCGCCGGGCTTAGCCGTCAGCACCTTGTCGAGCACTTTGTTGTAGAGTTTGCGCGTAACGCCTTGGTTCACGGGCACTACGGTAGCCTCGGCCTGACTTGCGGGCTTGAACGTCACCGAATTGAGCAAGCGGTCGTTGTTCTTAATGCTCTGATCTTCGTCGAAGTTAATGCCGTAGTACACGCTGCTGAAGCGCGGAGTTGAATTGTCGTCAATGATGATGTCGTCCACGTAGAACAGGAAGTCCTGCTTCAAGTCGTGGGTCGACTTCAAGTCGGGCACCACGAGCAAGTTGTGAATTTCAATGCCGTTGGCACCGCTCACGGGGAACACCGCATCGCACCATTTACCCGGCTGCACCTTGGCCGTCGAGGTTTGCCAGAACTGTTCCGTGGTAGTGGGCTGCCAGGGGCGGTCGGTGCGTCGTCCCAAACCGATGAGCATGACGCGGCTGTCCGAGGGCGTCCAAATTTTCACATGCACATAGCGCACCTTGTTTTTCAGTTCAAAGGGCTTTTTCAGCGTCACCATGGCTCCGAAGGTGTTGCTGCCGAAGCGCGAACGCTGTGCACCGAGCACCTTGGCCGACTTGTTCGGGGCAAAGCCCAAAATGTCGTCGACCTCGGTATAGGGATTAGCCGTAACTTTGGCGTTACCTTTGAGGCGGTTGTCGCGGAACGGTGAATGTTCCCAAGTATCGTACACACCTACTTTGGCGTAGCTCTCGGCTGTTTCAAAGTCGCAAAGCAGGGAATCGGTTTGTGCCATCATGCCCATCGGAAAGAGCAAGCCGGCCAAACTGAGGTATTTCTTTATATTCATGGTAGTTTTGTCTGAATAGTGTGGATGATTTTAGTAAATAGATACTGTGTGGAGCAGCGGGCAAGCCTTGCTGTCGGTAATGGTGATGCGCACAATTTTGGCTTTGTAGCCCGTGCCGTAGCTGTTTTGCGTGCTGCCATTCAGCGGAATGATACGCTTGTAGCCCACCGTGGTGGTAGCAATGTTACCACCGCGTTTCACAAAGTTCTGACCATCTTCGCTGGTTTCGATTGAGAAACCCTTGATGCGCTGTCCCAAACGGATATACTCCATCATCGACACGTAGCGAATGGTTTGCGGCGTGTCCCACTCAAAGGTCAGCGTAGCCGTCTTCACGTCGTCGTTGGTTGCCCAATAAGTATCTTTCTTGTCATCCTTCAGATTATCTGCCACGTAGGTCGTCTTTGCACCATTGGCGCGCGTGGCTGAGGCCGTTACTTTGGCCGTCTTAGCCAAATCAGTACCCAGACGCTTTTCGAGTTCCTTACCAAATTCCTCCATGCGCTTCACGGTCTGATCGGGCAAATACCCCGACTTATCGGGGGGCAGGTTCAGAATGAGTGTAGCGTTTCGGCCCACGGTTTCGAGGTACATTTGGAAAAGGCGTTCGGTAGAGTGAATGGTTTCGCCCTGATGCCAGAACCAGCCGCCCGAAGTAGCCTTGGCATCGCTTTCGCCCGGATGCCAACGCCAACCGTTTTCGTCGCCATACTCGCCATCGCCCATCGCCCAGCAAGTTTCGCCGGCCCATCCGGCTTCGTTACCAATCCAGCGTGCTTCGCCACCCACACCCCACATAATGATGTCGGGGCAGGCGTTGTGAATAGAGTCGCGCAGGTTGGGAATGTCGTAGTACACTTCGGCATTGCCAATGGTGCGGTTCTTGTCGGCTTCGCCACCATAGTAGCCACCGCCACCGGTTGCACCGTCGAACCACATTTCAAACTGATCGTGACCATAGGCAGCTGCTTCAGCACATTGAGGGAAGAACACCTTCTTGGTGTAATCATCGGTATAATTGCCGTTTTCATCCTTTTTACCCCAGTAACGGCTGTTGCGGTCCCAGGGCGAAATGTAGAAGCCGTATTTCAGCTTAAGTTCCTTAGCTGCCTCGGCAAAATCCTTAGGAATGTTGGTTTGCTTACCAAATTCATTACCAGCGTTTTTCACACAGTGTTCTGTCGTCTCTGTTGGCCACAAGCAGAAACCATCGTGGTGTTTAATCACCGCGATGCCACCCTTCATGCCGGCTTTCTTTGCCGTTTCGAGCCATTGTTTGGGATTGGGCTTTTTCGTAGGGGCAAACAAAGAGCGATCTTCATCGCCATTACCCCACTCACGTCCGGTATAGGTGTTCATACCATAGTGGAAGAAGGCATAGAACTCCGTTTCGTTCCACTTCAACTGACGGTCAGAAGGTACGGGAAATACCGGTGCAGGCGTGTTCTCTGCATCGGTGAGCGTTTCCGTTTCAAGCTTGAAATCGTCCTGCGCTTGCACAGCTACAGGAGCAGCTGCTCCCAGACACAAGGCTGTGAACAACAATAAATGCTTCTTTTTAGCAATCATTACGCTTAAATTAAACTATAAGCAGATTGGCAGAATCAGAATTAAGGTCTTGCGATTGTACAAAGGACGATGAATCCTCAAAATTCTACCCCCCCACTTTTTTATGAATAGATAGGAATTTCTTTTTGTCGTTTGTTGGGGCGACACAACCGTTTCGTACCGCCACACTCAGCCATTGTGAAAATAGCCAAGTCAAAGAAAAGTGTAAGGAAGGATGCCAGGGCCATATGCCCCCGCGTAGTGTTTCAGCTTTGACAAAACATACCCAAAGCCCATTTGTATGCAAATCATGGATTGATGTCGTGTTTTTCAAAATGCTGAACCAAGGTTAAGTCTGGCTTCGATCGCTTTATCGAAGTACTTGGGCAAAAGTACAAATATATTTTGTCCAATCAAAGTGCATTTCATCTTTTAACATGTATCCCAGCCTTCATGGAAGTTTTAGGAGCTAAGACGGAGTAGGGGGTAATGCCATCTGCGTTTTGCGCATGTCGTTGGGGAACTGAAACGCTCACACCCGATTCGTTGTAGGGTGAAAACAAGTTAAAAATTCGTCACCGTATTTTTCCCACTTTTTTCTATGATTTCACCCCCAAACAGGCACGGCGAAAATAATTGTTCCGCGCCAGTCAAAATTAGTTCCGACGTTGTTGAAATTAGTTCCGAGCCAGTCAAAATTAGTTCCGAGCTAGTTGAAATTAGTTCCGAGCTAGTTTTGAAAGAAACGGAAAAAATTTCAACAAGCGCGGAATCGCTGATAATCAGCATTTTCCGAAAAACCACAAATGCGGTTTGCCCAAGCCTCCTTTCGCGGTATTCACAACCGCCAAATGCCGCCAATGTGGGTAGTAGTTGGGCCGTGTAGGGGAGTTGTTGGCGTGACATTTTTTAACATACATTTTCCGTGTGTTTTGCGCCCGATATTTCGAGTGTTTGTTTGTGCCCGATGTTTCGAGTGTTTGTTTGCACCCGATATTTCGCCCGATTTGCGCCCGTGTGTGTCGGGGGGCGTTGCCCCTATTCCGACGTTCTGCCCTTACAGGGCGCGATACCTTTTAAACCCAGTACATGGGGGAACCCAGGGTGTCGCAGTCCTTCGTCCTGCTTTACCCTGGGCTGAGATACCATTGCCTCCGGCGAAGTCAGGCTGCACCTCAGCATAGCTCTTGAGAGCAAGCTCTCGTCGCTCTGCATTCGGTTTGCACTGACATTGCCCTTACAGGGCGCCGCGGGTTCAAAACCATTGAATTACAGCACGTTTTATGTGTATTTTATATCCTAACCATGTGGTTTAATGACATTATTGCAATTCGTAGCTTTATGCAAACATGCGCCCTATTGAAGCGCGATATAACACGCTGTATTTCAATGGTTTTGGAATCGCGGCGCCCTGTAAGGGCAATACAAAAAAACACGGACGTGTTAGGCTACTCTTCTAACTCGCACGCCACGAAATGAAAATCCTTTTGCGCCTTTTCTTGCGGAAATGCAAAGTACGTGCAGCGGCACTGCGTACACAGCTGCCCCTCCGCATCGTAAAGTTCCGCATCAATGAGCAAAATGTTGCGCCGCTCCTCAGCCAGGTGCGCACGCAGCGTAAGGTCGCCCCCGTTGGTGCTGACCGGACGCAAAAAACGCGTTTCCATTTTCGAAGTCACTCCTGCCGTCTGCTTTTTACGCATCACCACCCAGGCACAAATTTCGTCGAGCAGTACGCTCTGAATGCCCCCGTGCAGGGTGTTCAGCCAACCCTGGTATTCTGAACGCGGCGACCATATTGACACAATGTCGTCGCCGTCCTCGTAAAACTCCATTTTCACGCCCAACGGATTTTCAGGCGCGCAGCCAAAGCAGTTGTAGCCCTCGAGGTGTAAGTAGGGATTCTTGATTTTCTTCATAATCTTCGTTTTTTTTTAAAAAAGTAGTCGATGCTCCCCCGACGAATGGGGGAATTGCGACCTTAAAACGGCCAGAACATAGGCACAAAAATCAACGTAATGATGAGCGAAATAAGGTTCAGCGGCAAACCGATACGCACAAAGTCGCCAAAGCGGTAGTTGCCGATACCCTGCACAATCAGGTTCGTTTGGTAGCCGATGGGCGAACTGAAGCTGGCCGAAGCCGCCATGCAAATGGTAACGAAAAATGGCATCGGACTCACCTGCATGTGTTCTGCAATCGATAGCGACACCGGAAATGCCAGGGCTGCCGCTGCATTGTTCGTCATCAGTTCCGTAAACACATTGGTGATGATGAATATCACTGCCAGCAGTACCAGCGGACTGTAATCGTGGCTCAGCCCCACGGCAAACTGTGCCACGGCGTCGGCCATGCCCGAATTTTGCATGGCACGGCTGATGGCAAAGGCCGAGGCAATGGTGATGAGAATGTCCCACGAAATGAACTTGGTGTACTTTCGCGCCGGAAAAAGGTTCAGCCACGCCATGATAATGGTGACGATGCTTACGAAGAAGAACATGTCGAGCTTCATGTCCGGAAAAGCCGCGCGCACCGCAGGCAGTTCGCCCACCGTAGCCCCCACAATCATCAGCAGCAGCAAAATCACCGATGTCACCCGTTTCCACTGTGGCATTTTAGCCTCCTGCTCCTTGCCGTTCGACACCATCAGGAAGAACGACGAATCGCCCCAGTTCTGCATAAAGCTGTCGTCGGCCAGCAGCACCAGCGTGTCGCCATCGCGAAAGCGTTCGCGGCGCATGTCATGCATAATCATGGTTTGTCCGCCACGTTTCAGTTCAAGGAGCGTAGCCCCGTATTTCTGCTTGAAGTCGAAATCGAAAATGCGTTTGTTGATGGCCGGGAAACGCGCTCCCAGCACCACCTCCACGCGGTGCAGACCCTTGTCGCGCTCCTCGGTCGAGGTCAGCTCGTCGCGGTTGGTGCGCTGATCGGGCAGCAGCCGGTTCGACACCAGCAGAATGTAGGCCAAACCGCAAAGGCACACGATGAGGCCCACTTTGCCCAGTTCGAACATGCCGAAACCGCTGAAGCCCGCATCGATAACCATGCCGTGAACCACGAGGTTCGTACTGGTGCCGATGAGCGTGCAAACGCCGCCCAGTATGGTGGCATACGACAGCGGAATGAGCAGTTTCGTAGCTGCCACCTTGTGCTTTTCGGCCCACCGCTTAATCATGGGGGCAAATATCACCACCACCGGCGTATTGTTCAGAAAAGCCGAAATGAACGACACCACCGGCAGCATGCGCAGTTGCGTTTGCCGGAGGCCGGCCCGTCCGCGCTGTGGCAGCAGGCGGTAAAGCAACTTTTCGAGCAAGCCCGAACGCCTCACCCCCTCGCTCACCAAAAAGAGCATCGCCACGGTTATCATTCCCTTGTTGGCAAAGCCCTCAAGCATTTCGCGTGGCGACAGAATGCCGGCACACAGAAACACCACTGCTCCCGAAAGTAACACAAGCCCCGGGCGCATGTGGTCCTTGATCAGAGCCAGCACTACGCATAGTAGGACAATGACCACGAATATCGACTGAAAACTCATAGTTGATAGTTAAGTATAGAGGCGTGTTAGCATATAATCAGGAGCGGCTCACCACAAAGAAGGGGTTGAGCAGGTTCTCCTTGTTGTAATGTAAAGGCTCGGTGGTGCCGGCCTGCATCACGGTGCAGCCTGCGGCCCGGGCAATGGCATGACCGGCGGCCGTGTCCCATTCCATGGTAGGTGCCAGGCGGGGGTACACATCGGCCTTTCCTTCGGCCACCAGGCAGAGTTTCAGCGAACTGCCGGCACTCACCGTGTCCACTTCGCCGTGTGCGGCCTTCAGGCGGTCAATAAATTCCTGCGTTTCGGCCGAAAGGTGCGAACGCGAAGCTACTACGCGGAACGGACGGTTTTGCGTGGCACCCGGCAGTGGCAACTGCTGTGCCTGCTGCGGTTGCAGGGTGTCGGCATCGACCTCGGCGGTAAAGGCACCTTTGCCAGCCTCGCCCCAGTACAGGCGGCGCGTGGCAGGCACGTAAATCACGCCCATCACCGGTTCGCCCTTCGTAACGAGGGCAATGTTTACGGTAAATTCGTCGTTGCGTTTCAAAAATTCCTTGGTGCCGTCGAGCGGATCGACCACCCAGAGCGTTTCCCACTGTTGGCGTACTTCGTAGGGCAGGTGTTCGCCTTCCTCGCTCAGCACGGGGTAGGGGGTATGCTTCAGGGCCTCGGCAATGACTGCGTGCGATTTTCGGTCGGCCAGTGTCAGCGGTGAGTTGTCGGCCTTGCGTTCCACTTCCCAGTCGGTGTCGGGGTGGGTGTATATGCTCATGATGGCTTGACCGGCACGAATGGCCGCGTCAATAATGGTTTGCAACATAGTAAAAAAAATTTTTTTGAGTGGTTTTCTATCTGCAAAAGTAAAACTTATCGGCAATATGGCGGCAAAACGCTGTGACAAATTCGAGTTTTGAGCGGCTAAGTAGTGGCTTAATGATGGTCTGCACCTGCTGAAGGGGGGACGCTGCTGTCGGAATCATGGCAGAAATTTTCGAACCCTTCTTAAACCTTTTGCCGTTTTGTCTGTCTTACTGATAATTGTGTGAAAAAAAGACGTTGCAACGCTTTATGCTGGTAAGTACGCTGACTTCCGGAATCAGTGCACCACGCGCACACTTATTCTCTCTCTCTTAAATAAATACCGGGAGTGGGGGCGCAGTTCAAAACTGTTTGCTGCCGCTGTCCTGCTTTCCGCTAAATGTTGATTCTGTTATGAAAAAAATAGCTATCCTTGTGTGTGCTGCCTGTATGAGCTGCACCGCGCTTTACGCGCAAAACCGTGCGCAGACTGCCAAACCTGCCGACCGTATGGAAAAATGTACGAAGGTGGCCAATCGCCTGGCCGACAAACTGCAACTCGACGACCGCACGCAGCAATGGTTCGTGCCGCTGTATGCGGCGTATCAGGACACGCTCATGGGCATTCGTCGTACTTACCGCATGGGTAAACCTGTGGGTAAGGGTCAGGGCAAACAGGCGGGCGTGTGTGCGCTCAACGATGCTGAGGCTTTGCAGTGTGTGGAAAATGCGTTGAAGCGCGATGAACTGACGCTGAAGGTGAAGCGCGATTACTACGCGCAGTTCAAAAAGCAACTGACGCCGCAGCAGTTGGTTCGCATCTTCTGTGCGCCGCAGCGCAAACCGAATCAGGGCAAGCGTCCGGCGCAGGGGCAGCGTGGTTACGGTCATCACCAGCAGGGTCATGGCGGTGGCTGGCAGCAAACTCCTGATTTTGACTAACGTCCTTCGCCCTTTCTGCCTGCTGTGCAGCCTTCGCTTGGCTGCCTATAGTGCAAAATAAAAAGGCTGTGCCGCAATCCGTACAGATTGTAGCACAGCCTTTTGGGTATGGTTTAGGGTTCTGCCCTGCGTTTAAACTTTTTAAAAAGAGCGTAGGCGATACACACGTTATTGGTGTACCGCCTACGCTTTATTGTTAGCAAGCAGTTCGGTTTTATTCCTTCTGCCTTTTGGCTTTAGCTCGGAAGGGGTTGATTGTGAGTGTCACCCCTTCACGAGTTTTTGGCCGTTTAATCGTTTCAATTAGTCTTCAGAGTTCCAATTATCACTGCTCCAGCCTTTGTCTTGTGACCAGGCACTTTCGGTTCGTTCATCGGCATTGATGTCGAAATTTATAGTTTTATCTCCGCTACCGGTAAGGATAGCATCTTCAGTTTGGAGCTTGATAACTTCGATTGAAGGTTTGATATATTTCTTCATTGTTGTTTCGTTTTATAGAGATTTGATGTAAATATTGATTACTGAGCGATGAACTTTTTACCATTCTGGATGTACAAGCCACCCTTCACAGCCTTCATCACGCGGCGACCGGTCAGGTCGTAGATAGGAGCGTTAGCATCAGCAGCCTCGCCCATTACGTTTTCAATACCCGTTACATCACCGTCGAACACGAGTTTCATAGCTCGAGCAGCAGCTTTCAAGTATGCCTTGTTGGCACCAATCTTCTTGCCTGTTGCCATGCTGTAGAAACCTACCTTGCTGTCTTTGTTAATACCGAATACCAAATCGCCTTCTGCATATTCTTTTTCAACAAGCGTACCGGTGAGAGCATTAGCATTGTTTTGAACATCAGAAGTAGCTTCACCGAGAGTCAGTACAGCCTTTTCAGCGTTGGCTGCACCCTTCAGGATAACACCCGTGTTGTCAAGAATGCCACCTTCAATAGCCGTAGCGTGCAAAGTGCTTTCGTTTACTTTCTTACCAATGTAAGCAGTTGCACCTTCTACCTTTGAAACTGAGAAGGGAAGGTAGGTCGTAGCGTATGAAGCATCACCGGCAGTGTTGAGGGCAACTTCAACGTCGGTAGCCTCGATGATGTACCATTTAATACGGTCTTCAGGCGCACTAGCCCAATAATTCAAGCAGTTAGCTGTTTCGCCACCTTCTTCGCGTTGAAGAGCCTTTTCACCGCTTACAATTGCAAAGGTTGCATTACCTTTATCATTGAATGTATAAACACCGGCATTGCTCTGTTCTGCAGCGAACAATGTTTTACCAGGAGCATTAACGGGCTGTCCTAAGTAGGCATTGATATTGAGGTTTTTCAAATAGAAACCACCTTCAGCGGTCTCAGCTTGCCATACAAAGTCAATCAGCTGCTTAGCATTCGCACCGTCTTTGCAGAACGGAGTTTCAGTATCCTTTGCACCAATGTAGAAGTTTTGGTTAGCCTTTTTAAAGCGGTAGTACTTACCGGCAGTTACTTGCTTGCCATTAGGCTTCAATGCTTTAATAGCATCACCTAAAGCGATAGCGTTTTCAAAGTTAAATTCATCAGCCTCTGCTTCATTAAGTTTAGATTCAATTTCATGTACATTCAAATAACCACCTACTGCATCTTCAGGCATATCAACAAAAGCTTCAGCTTTATTGATAGCAAATGAAGCAGGAGTGAAGAAGCGACAAGACGAACCTTCGTCCGGATTTGCATAGTATCCCAAAGTGTTATCACCTTGGTGATTTAAATATTGGGTATTATCTGCCTTGAAGCAAGCTGCATTTGAAATAGAAGACTTAGGCTTTACGATATGCCAAGTTGTATGTTCGCCTTCTGTAATCTGAGGCTTAGCATCGGTGGTGTTGAGTGATTTGGTAGTTCCGGCTTTCTTATTGTAGATTTGGAAACCATCAAATACGTTACCAGTAAGACACCAGAAGTAAGCGTCATCCTTTGAAATACTGACTAAATCTTCAGGAACTGCGACTTTGATATTTTGATTGTCTGCCTCATAATGCCACATGTAACGAGCCTGATTACTATGCATATCAATCGCGAACCACTTCGGACTGTTCAAATCAGTAGTTTTGGGGAAAGGCAGATTTTCAGTACACTGAACGGTTACCTGATTTTCGCCAACTTGTACCGTACCTTGAGGTTGCGTAAAAGTAACGAAGTCAACGTCAGGCGCAGGTGCTTGATAGGCCGTACCAATAATTTGTTTTACAGTCTTAGTCTTAGTAGTTTGAGTTCCTGACAATTGGTAGGTATAGGTAACGTTTACGACTTGTGATGCATCTACATACTTATTTACGGTTAACTCTGCACAGGTTGCGTGCTTGCCGATGTTGTTTCCCTTGCCATCGGTAATGACGATGAGGATGTAGCGCCCCGTTACTTCATTATCGAGCGTGATTGTTTTTTTTTCTCTGTTTTCGGCTAACGTACCTTCTTTTTTCAAATTGTCTGTCGGCAGTTGCAGCACAGATTCTTTGGTAATATTGGTAAATTCCGTATTGCTGACATAAATTTTGTAAGAAAGCCAAATACCATTGTCATTATCTTGACGCGGAAGATAGGTAAAGCCGCCTAAAGATGTTTCGGTGCTTTTGGTATCAATTACAATCCACTTGGGATCAGTTTTATCCGAACGCCAATCAGAATGCCAAAAAGTTTCCTTATTTCCATCAAAAGCTTTGTTAATTTCTCCCTCGTTTCCGGATACTGGAGCATTACTCGAGGCAGTAATAGTCCAACTTGATGTGTCGTAGGCATCACCAATTTCGGCATAAGCCTTAGTTACCCCCCCATCATACAGAAGAGGAGTAACAACAAATAAGTAAATTTGTTCATATAAGATAGATTAATTAAATGAGTTCGAAGGTTGTTGTGAGGCAGTGGGACGTAAGATAGGAAAGAGATAGGAAAGTAAGGTAAAGTAAAGTCCTGTCTGCCTAAGGCATACGATTGAGCAGTACAGGCAAGGCAACCTGCTGTATACAACCGTTATATTGTCAACATTGCATAGTGTTAGTTCGACTGTACAAAAGGCAGATGAATCAAACAAAAAATGAAATGCTGTGTTAATTTTCTTGAGAGCGGTGCAAATGTAGATATTTTGCCAATTACAACCAAATAAAAAGCGGATATTTTTGAAAAAAAACTGAAAATGAAGGAAACCGACGAAAAAAAGGTGCATTTCGAGGCAAATAGAACTATAAAAAACGCATGGTGCAGACGGTGACACTGCGTCAGCGTCCGCACCATGCGTGGTGAAGCAAGTAGACTACCGCAAAACTAAAATTTCAGGAGTTCCTCAATGAGCATTCCTAACAAGTGCTTGAAGTCGTTGGTGTATGGCATGAGGGCGTCTGTAGCCTATTCCGCACATGCCCAACCCTCGATGGTGCCCGTTTCCGATGAAAAGTTTACCCCAATTTTGTGAACCGGTCGCGCATCGGCCTCGTACTCGCGCGCATAGCCTTTGTCCTCAATCTGCTGCAACGCCCCGGCCGCCGTGCCATCGAGCTTGAACTCAAAGATATAGACGAACTGTGGCGTTTCGATGACGCAGTCCACGCGCCCCTTGCTCTGCTCCTTTTCAATGTACA
>Snoopy_p2__coassemble_1053_pt1 | contig 16083 bp, 10 predicted proteins | sample Snoopy_p2__metabat2_high_PE_013 | metagenome-assembled genome bin Snoopy_p2 | reverse complement strand
AATCACCACAACCTTGATTTCGCGCCCACGTGTTTCGCACTGAAAAACGCGCCGACAGCCCCTTTGATTTTTTACATTTATTCGTATTTTTGTTAAAACAGAAACGAGCTTCACAAACGCGGAACTGATTGCAAGTACTACGGATTGCGCAACCTCCCAACGCGAATTGCTTTTCTTTTATAGGAAATGCCTGCTTTGGAGAACGCACAAACAAAGTACAGACCGTAAAAACGCATTTCAGAAGCCTTGAAACCTGATGCCAACGACGCGCAACAAGCCATTGACAAGGATTCTTCATTTTTTTCGCCCAATATCATTTTTCCATAAAGCATTGATTTTCAATCGGTTCATGCAATGCATCATGGTGTACTAAGAAAATATTACACCTAAATCGTTATTTTTTTCCCGAATTTCTTGCATAGTAAAAAAAAACCACATACTTTTGCGGTGTGATATTAAAGTAATACACCATTACACTTAATGAATCAGCGCATCGAAAGAGCGCGAGCCGACAACGGTGCGTCACGGACTTCGGAGCGCAACCTTACAAACGAAATATTCACCATCAAACCCTTTACCTGTTATGATAAACATTGATCAAATCAACTTCAGCTATCACCGGCGACTGGCTCCGGTACTCTCGAACTTTAGTTTAACCATCGAACCCGGACGCATCTATGGATTGCTGGGCAAAAACGGTACGGGCAAAAGCACGCTGCTCTACCTGATGGCGGGATTGCTCCGTCCGCAGCAAGGACATGTGCAGTTTACCACCGAAGACGGAAACCTGACGCTCGAGGCGAGCGAACGACGACCGGAAATGCTGTGCGAAACGTTCTTCGTGCCCGAGGAATTCGATTTGCCAAACATTCCGCTGAAACGCTACGTCGACCTGAACGCACCGTTTTATCCTAAGTTCAGCCACGAAATTCTGAACCAATGCCTCACTGACTTTGAACTTCCGCAGAATCTGCACCTCGGTGCACTGTCGATGGGACAAAAGAAAAAGGCATTCATGAGTTTTGCGCTGGCCACAAATTGCCGCTTGCTGCTGATGGACGAACCGACGAACGGACTGGACATTCCGTCGAAAAGCCTGTTTCGCAAAGTGGTGACGCGCCACCTTACCGACGACCGCACGCTGATTATTTCGACACACCAGGTGGCCGACGTGGCCATGCTCATCGACCATGTGCTGATGCTCAGCGAAAGCCAGCTGCTGCTCAATCGCCCGGTGAGCGAAATCAGCCGGGTGCTGCGCTTCGAAGAACGTCCCATCGGGGCCGACATCAGCGATGCACTCTACGTGCAACCCTCCATTCAGGGCAACGCGCTGATTACGCTGAATCACTGTCCGGACAATGAAACGCCGGTGAACCTGGAACTGCTATTTAACTGTGCACAATGTGGTAAACTGCCTGCTGAACTGCTGTAAATAACTGGCCGCCGTTTTTACGTTGTACAGCCTCATCACTTAATCTTTTTGCAACAATGAAAAATTTTGATATGACCCGCTTTGGTCGCTTACTGAAACTCGACCTTCACCAATACGGCAAAACCTATTTGAGCTTTACGGCCGGTTGCCTGATAGCCCACTTCATCGGGCAGTTTCTGGTGTTCAAAATAGCCAACCTATCCGCCGTTCCCGTTCGCGGTAATGACCTTGAACACCTCGTGCTCAGTTCGTTCATGGCCTTCGGCATCACCAGCTGTTTGCTGCTGCTCATCGGTTCGTCGCTGCTGTGGAACAATCTCAAAACAAAGGAGCAGCGCATTGCCTACTTCATGATTCCGGCCACGAACACCGAAAAGTACCTGTCGCGTTTGCTCATGTGTACGGTAGGCGTGTTTGTGATGAACCTATTGTCCTTTTTTGTGGCCGATTTGCTCCGCCTGCTCTTTTTCATCACTGCCGACTTGAACATCGGTTTGGGCTATGCTGCTTATTGCAGCGAAATGGCCGAAAACGGCGCCAACTTTATCCGAGGCATCAACATGTTCATCGACGAGGCCGGCTACGCCTGGCTGTTTAGCATGGTGATTTCCGCCATTTCCTATCTCGCATGGTTCTTGTTTGGCTCGGCCATATTCCGCACCTATGCCTTTGTCAAGACCTGGCTGCTCATTATGTGCATCAGCACGGTGACCTTCGCTTTGTTCAACGGCACTATCATGCTCATGACCATCACTACAACCGATTCAATGAAAGACCTCAACACGATTCTCTGGGTGCAGAATGCAGTGAACACTGTGGTGTCGGTTGTCTTCGTATGGCTGAGCTACTACCTGTTCAAGCGCATGACGGTGATTCCCCGTAAATTCTTCTAACCCCCTTTATTTGCTTACATCATGACATTCAAAGACGGACAACCCATTTACCAGCAAATAGCCGAACGTTTGGCCGACGAGGTGCTTTCGGGAGCCTATCCCCCCGAAACGCGGGTTCCGGGTGTACGCGAATACTCTGCACTGCTCGAAGTAAACGTGAACACCACGGTCAAGGCCTTCGACCTCCTGGCGCAGCGCGGCATTATCTACGCACGGCGCGGCATGGGCTACTATGTGGCGAACGATGCCACCCAACTGATTCTGACCGAAAGGCAAAAGGATTTTCGCGAACAAGTGATGCCCGACTTCTTTATGCGTATGCTGCAACTGCACATCAGTATGGACGACGTGGAGGCGGCTTTTCGGCAATACAAGGAAAAAATGAACCACGCTAGTGGTGAACACGCATTAAATATTGACGCACTATGATTACAGTAGCCATCACCCTGTTCTCGCTGTTTGTTTTGTCGTTCAAACGCCTATTTTTGCGTTAAGTTCAACGAACAGCATTTTCTGCTTTCATAACCGATGAGTAGATATGAAGCAGATGTTGAAAATTAGTTTATACTTACAGAGTGGTTCAAAAAAAATGAGCATTTTATAGAACCACCCGACAAAAAAAAACCGCAACACTTTTGAAGGTGCTGCGGTTTTTCTGTATTTTATACCGCCCTCCCTTGCCCTTTGTGAGGCAAAGAGGCGGCGGAAAAGTGCAAACCCGAGGGGGCAATAAGTTCATGAAGTTTAGCGCATGTAGCTGCGCAAAGCGGCTGCGGCCAGTTGCGCATCGCGCTCCGCTTCGAGCTGGGCTGTGCGCGCATCATAGTAGAACGAGGTTTCGAGCAAGTAATCCATCACCGAAATCTGTCCCTCGGCCAGTGCGCGGTCCAAGAGTTCGGCATTGGCCGTCAAAGCAATCTGCTCGTTGAGTCGCTGCGCCGTTTCGAACAAACTTTGCGCCGTGGCATAGCGTGTGCGAATGTCGGCCCCGAGTTGCGTTTGCACATCAGCCAAGTCGAGTTCCGACACCTGCCGTTCCATTTTGCGCTGTTTCACTTTGGTGCGTCTGTTTCCCCAAAGCGGAATGCTCACACCCAGCGTCAGTCCGCTGTAACGCGAATCCTTGACATATTCGCCCGAAAAGCCCACACTCAGCGTAGGCCAGGCTTCGCTTTTCGTCACCCGCAGCTGTTCGGTGCGCTGCGTCAATGCTGCCTTGCGCGCCACCACTTCAGGGTGTTGCTCGGTGACATACTCCAGCATGCGCTGAATGTCGGGCAGCGAATCGGCCGCGTAAAGCGTATCGGTGCAGTAAATGGGCATACCGCCGTTGAGTTTTTGCAAATTGAGCGTCACCTCGTTGCGCTCGGCCTCAGCCTTTTGCAAAGCCGCCAGCGCCACCGAAGCATTAAGTTTCACCTTATTCACCTCCAGGCGGTTGATGTCGCCCTCGCTGAACTTGCGTTCGTAGGCCGCCGCCAAAGCATCGGCCTGCACAGAACGGCGGTGAAGTTCGCTACACAGTTTGTTGAGATACACCGCCTGCGTCAACAACTGTTCGGCTTCGGTCAGGATGGTGCGGCGCAAGGCAGCATACGAGGCATCGGCCATTTGGTCGGTAGCCTTAGCCAGTTTGCGTTTCCGCCCCGTAATGACACCCCAATCGAGCGATTGACTGACACTCACGTTCACGCGGTTAGGAATGCCCTTGGGCGAACCGAAAAAATAGCCCACTTCGGCTTCGGGGTCGGAAAGGCGGTTTTCAGAACGACTCTCTGCGTATGTGGCTTCGAGCTGTCGGCGCTGCGTGGCCAGCGTCGTGTTGTGCTCCTCAATGAGTTTGAGCAACGATTCCGACTGCGCTTCGGCTTGAAGCGGAAACAGGCAGGCTGCGGCAGCAAACATATATAATAGTTTTGATATATTCATAACATAAAGAATGTGTGGTGAATTAAATGGTGCTTGACGAATCAGCCTGTCCGTCTGCAGGTTCAGCAGCAACAGCCACCGGTTGGGCAGCCGTCGGTATCGGGGCAATGATGGGAATGACCACGAGGTTGAGCAACGTGCTCGTTACCAAACCGCCCAACATGACTTGGGCCATCGGGCTCTGAATTTCATTACCCGGCAAAGTACTGCCCAAAGCCAGGGGAATCAGGGCCAGGGCCGACGACAGGGCGGTCATGATGATGGGCAACAAACGGTCGAGCGAGCCTTGACGGATTACTTCGCTGCGGCCGAGTCCGCTGTGGGCCAACTCGTTGTAACGGTCAACCAGCAACATACCGCCACGCGTGGCAATGCCGAACAGCGAAATGAAACCGATGATGGCCGGAATACTCAGTACGCCACCGGTCGACACCAGTGCCAGCACACCGCCGATGAGGGCGAGGGGCAGATTGCACATCACCACAAGGGCTTGCTTCCACGAACGGAACTGCAAATAAAGCAACAGCAAAATCACGATGATACTGATGATCGAAAGGCCCAACAGCATACGCGAAGCAGCCGATTCACTTTCGAACTGTCCGCCATATTCTATGTGGTAATCCTCGGGCAGGGTGATTTCGCGCTCAATGATTTCGCGCATATCGGTAACTACCGAACGCATGTCGCGCCCGGCCACATTGGCCGAAACCACGAGTTTTCGCTGGGCATTTTCGCGGCTGATGGTGTTGGGACCGGCTGTCGAAACCACTTCGGCCACTTCAGCCAGGGGCACCTTGCGTCCGTCGCTCGTGTCGATGAGCAAACCGCGGATGCGGTCGATGGTGGCAATGTCATTGTCGGCCATGCGCACCGTGAGGTCGAACGTCTTTATGCCGTCCTGCACCTGGCTCACCACTTCACCGCCCAAGGCTGCATTCACATATTGCGCAAAGTCGGGCAAGGTGATGCCATACTGTGCCAACAGCGTGCGGCGCGGCTTGATAACGAGCTGCGGACGCTCAATTTGCTGTTCGACGTTCAAGTCCGTCACGCCCTCTACGCCCTTAGTGGCATTTTGTATCTGCACGCCCAAGCTGTGAAGCTGCGAAAGGTCGGGACCAAAAATCTTGATGGCAATGCCTGCCTTCGTACCCGACAGCATGGCGTCGATACGGTGCGAAATGGGCTGACCAATTTCGATGCTCACACCCGGCAGGGTGCTCAGACGGTGGCGCAGGTCGGCCATCACCTCGTCCTTGCTGCGTTCCTTGAGTTCGTAGGGCACCTCCATTTCGCTGGTGTTCACGCCCAATGCGTGTTCGTCGAGTTCGGCACGGCCTGTTTTCCGGGCCACAGCCTTGACTTCGGGCACCTGCATAATGAGTTTTTCGGCTTGTGCGCCAATGCGGTTACTCTCGGCAAACGATACACCGGGCAGGGTGCTGACGTTGATGGTAAACGAACCTTCGTTGAACGGCGGCAGGAACGAACGGCCCAGCGTGAAGAAGAGGGCCAGCGTAACCACTACCAGTACGCCCGTAACGGCCAGTATGCCGCGCGATGCCTTACCGGTGGCCCAGCTGAGCATGTGCAGGTAGCCTTGCTTCATGGCGGTTACCCAGCGGGGTTCCTTGCTGATAGCATTGTTCAGTTTGCCGGCAGGATTTTTCAACAGATAGCTGCAAAGCACAGGGGTGAGCGTAAGGGCCACGAGGGTCGAGGCAAACAGCGATACGATGAAACTTACGCCCAGCGGTGCCAGCATGCGGCCTTCGAGTCCGGACAGGAAGAAGAGGGGAATGAAGCTGACCACAATGATGAGCGTGGAGTTGAGAATGGGCATGCGCACCTCGCGCGAGGCGTTGAAGATTACCTCCATCTTCGACTTGCGCTCCTCAGGGGGAAGCTGGGCATTGAGGCGGAGGTTCTTGAACACATTTTCCACATCGACAATAGCATCGTCGACCAACGAACCAATGGCAATGGCCATACCGCCGATACTCATGGTGTTGATGGTCAGCCCCATGAGCTTGAGCACAAGAATGGTAACGAGCAGCGATATAGGAATGGTAACGAGCGAAATGAGCGTGGTGCGACCGTTCATCAGGAAGATGAAAAGCACAAGTACCACGAAGATACCGCCTTCGATGAGCGATTGGCGGATGTTCGAGATGGAAGCGTCGATAAAGTCCTGCTGACGGTAAAGGTGTGTGTCAACTTTTACGTCCTTGGGCAGCGAGGCTTTGAGGTCGGCCATGGCAGCATCGAGTTTTTCAGTGAGTTCGAGCGTACTGGTCGAGGGTTGCTTGGTAATGGTGAGCAGCACAGCCGGCTTTCCCGAAACTGAGGCCATACCCATACGCGGACTTTTACAACCCATAGTCACGTTAGCCACATCAGCCAGCACAATGGGTTCGCCCTGCGGAGTAGTTTTTACCACGGCACGTCCCATTTCGAGCGTGTCGGTGGTGGTGAGCACACCGCGCACAATGTATTCGTTGCCGCTTTCGTAAAGCACACCGCCGGCAGCATTGCGGTTCATATTGCGCGCTGCATTCAGCACTTCGTTGAGGGTCACACCGTAGTGGCGCATACGGTCGGGGAGCATACGTACCTGGTATTCCATGAGGTCGCCGCCCATCACCGTAACCTGGGCCACACCGCCCGTCGAAAGCAGACGCGGACGCACGGTCCAGTCGGCCAGGGTGCGTAGGTCACCGGGCGAGGTGGAGTCGGCCGTAAGACCCACAAACATCACTTCGCCCATAATGCTCGACTGAGGGCCGAGCGTCGGACTGCCCACACCGTCGGGCAGAGCGTCGCCGATGGTAGCCAGTTTTTCGGAAACTATTTGTCGGTCGCGGTAAATGTCGGTTCCCCAGTCAAATTCCACCCATACCACTGAGAAGCCGGTGGTCGACGATGAACGTACGCGGCGCACGTCGGTGGCACCGTTGACGGCGGTTTCGATGGGGAAAGTAACCAGACGTTCCACTTCCTCGGACGCCATGCCCTGGGCCTCGGTCATTACAACGACGGTCGGGGCGTTGAGATCGGGAAACACGTCCACTTCCATACGCCAGGCCGTCCATGAGCCCACAATCAGCAGCAGGGCTGTGAAGAACAGCACAACGGGCCGGTTGCGAAGCGAAAAGGATATGATTTTATTCAGCATGATTCTTCGTGTTTAGGATTTTGTGTAAAAAATGCGTCAGGGATTAGTGCGAGTGTCCTTCGGGTATTACGGTAGCGTTGGCTGCCAGTCGCACTTGCGTTGCGCCCTTTGTCACCACGGGGTCGCCGGCTTTCAGGCCTTGGGTAATTTCGGTACGCACTCCATCGGTGGCACCGAGTTTCACCTCTTGTTTGCGGTAAGCGTCGGGATGAATTTGCAGATACACAAAGTAGAGTCCCTGTGCCTCAGTAATGGCTTCGTTGGGCACGGCCAGCACGCCCTGACGGGTGGCACCTTTCAGGAACACCTGAGCCAAACTGCCGGGCACAATGTTTCCACGGTTGTTGAACTCAAAAGTAACAGGCACAAAGAATGAAGAATCGTTGCTCGATTTGCCCTTCGACACCAAACGTCCGCCCAACTCGCTCAAAGCGTAGGTGCGGTTTGTTTCCTCGTAAGCCATGCGGAAGTTGGCTGTGGTGATGTTGGGCAACAGCGTATAATAGCGTTCGGGCACATCGGCACGGAGCTGCAAGCGGTTGTTTTGCGTGACAGTGGCAAGAGGCTGTCCGGCCGACACATAGTCGCCGGGTTTCACCATCACGTTCTTCACATATCCGTTCATGTTTGCGCCCACAGTGCGGGTTTGCGATGCGCCGCCCAAACTTTTGGCAGTGGTTTGTGCGGTGGCAAAGCGCAGACGGGCATCTTCGAGTTCGCGCGCCGAGATGATTTGGTCTTTGGCCAAACGTTCAGCACGATCAAGTGCGGTGCGTGCGGCCTGAAGTTCGGCTTGCGCGGCAGCGGCGGGATTGCCATCGGCCATGTTGGCTGCGCTGATGCGGAACAGGGGCTGACCGTTGCGCACGGACATACCGTCGGTAAGTTCGCCCGTAGCAAAACTGATAACGCCGGCCATGGTGGCAGACACGGTGGCTTCGGCACCGGGTGCGGGCAATACGCGTCCGCTCACTTCGACTACTTCGGCAAATTCCGAAGCCTGCAATTTCGTGACTTGCAAACCGGCTGCTTTGGCTTGTTCGGGGCTGAAGCTGATTTCATCGGCTCCGTGTTCATGTCCGTGTTTGTCGGCGTGTCCGTGTTCGTCAGCGTGTTCATCGTGGTTGTGTGCCGAATGGCATGCAGTGAAGAGCATAGCCTGCAAGCAAGCCATGCTTATAATAAGGAATCGTTTCATTGTAAACTTTTAAAAAAGGAAATAAGGAATGCGGTCGGCATCTACACAAAGTGATGCCGACAAATTAAAATAAAAAGGACGAACCAAGTCTGAAGGACTAAAAGTCTGCAAGTTACGGAACTGCAGAAAATGAAAATATGCAGAACTGCAGAAATACAGATATGCAGGACTGCAGAAATACAGATATGCAGGACTGCAAATATTATAAATATGCGTATCAGGCTCGGTTGTCAAACCACGATGAAGGGGGCCCCCGCCGGGGCTGATGTTTGCCTTCGCGGCAAATGGCATGTACAAATTGGGCTACCCAACTACGGGGTTCGAGCCAAACAAAAGCCGGTTCGGGCAATAAACTGCCAAAAAGCACCGGCAATAATAAATGGGCCGAAGCAAGGTCATGCGCATCATAGCGCTGCCCCATCACTTTGACCACGGGCATTTTCAGCGAACAATGTCCGCTGTTACCACCCTCGTTTCCGCTTGAACTTCCGTTGTGTCTGCCGTGAGTGTGTTGGCAGTCGTCGTGTCGGGCTGGTTCGTGCGGTACAACCGGGGCGTCGCAGAATTCAAGGGTCACGCAAGCCACCCCATCAGCGTGATGATGATGGGGCACGAGCATAGCCACCAATATCAAACTGATAGCTACCCAAATTCTGAATAAGTGCCGGGGTTGCGTCATGCGTTATATATCAAAAAAACACGATTCAACGTGTAGTCATTATCCTATTATTGAGCCAATCTGCTCATATTTTCTGCAAAAATAATAGTTTCTTTTAGCAACCTGGTTGCAAACATGTCATTTTTATCGGATTTTAGCGTAAATATCCCATAAAGAGGGTATACTGGCAACGCAACTTAAATTTGTATCCACACGGGTTATGCGCAATTCGATTTCAACAAGTTAGAAGAGGCTCAGCCGCAAAAACATGTGGTACAATTCAACAAAGTATCCCGGGTTTCAGACAGGCCTACCTGCCCTACTTTCTGCTGTAACAAAATGTCAAAGAACGCTGAATGAATAAATAAGGAATATTGTTTTTTCATCCGTTTAGGCTGACGTACAGTTTAACCGTACTGTCGCGCAGCCTTTATATGGTTGATGCAAAGATACAACGCGAACACTCCGAAATCCAAATTTTTTGACCGCCTAATATCGCACCTCGAAAGTTTTCCACACCTCCGAATGGGCATTCAGCCCTTTATCTACGGGCATTCCGGTGCGTTTTCCACACGCGAAAAAAAATAAAATCGGGATATAAGTAGGTGTTCAAAATTATTTTTACTTTTGAATTGCGTTATTGTGCCGTAGTTGTTTGCACTAACTTTGCATGGTGTGCTTGCACCATATCTGCCTGCCCACACCTTTTTGCTACTGATTCTTAGAAGAGCGAAACAAAGCTATATTTTTGAATAAATTTTCACACTGTTTCTCACAAGTTATTGAAAGGAGTACACCGCATCGTATCTCTTTTTTATCCATTTTTTCATGATTTAATAGTTGAGGTATGAAAAATTGGGTGTAACTTTGCAGTATATTTGAAGCAACAAAAATATAAAAACGCAAACGTGTAAAAGGAAACTACTGATTTTCAGCAATTCTGGCTTATATTCAATTATTAGGCAAGCACGTTTTTGTATCAACATTCTATTTTTTTAGAAGTATGCATCAGTTTTCTAAATTTTTATTAGCCGCACTTACCGCTCCGGCCTTTGCCGTTTGCGCCAGTGCACAAGTAACTACTTCAGCCATCAATGGTCAGGTAGTGGACGAGAACAACCAACCCGTTATCGGTGCTTCGGTAATGGCTGTTCACACCCCTTCGGGTACCCGCTACCGCACCGTTACCAACAAGGACGGCCGTTACACCCTGCAGGGTATGCGTCCGGGCGGACCTTACACGATGCGCATCAACTACCTGGGCTATGGCGAGAAGAGCTACGACAAGCTCTATCTTGAACTGGGCAACCCCACTCCCATCAACGTGCAAATCAGCCCCAAGGAAAACACTTTGAGCGAAGCAACCGTTACGGGTCAGCGCAAGCAAAAGGGTGGAGCTTCTGAAAACTTCAACCTCGAACAAATACAGAACGTGCCGACCGTTAACCGCAACGTATATGACCTGGCTAAGAACAGCCCGATGGCCATGACGAACAAAGACGGCGGTATCACGTTTGCAGGTTCGAACAACCGTTACAACAGTTTCCAAATCGACGGTGTGGTAATGAACGACGTGTTCGGTTTGGCCGGTAGCGGTACGAACGGTGGTCAGACCAGTGCCAACCCCATCTCAATCGATGCCATCCAGGAAATGCAGGTGGTTGTTGCTCCCTTCGACGTACGCCAGAGTGGTTTCACCGGCGGTGCCATTAACGTGGTTACGAAGCAGGGTACAAACCAAACGCACGCTTCGGCCTACACGTTCTTCAACAACCAGAGCATGTACGGCAAGCACAGCGCACTGAAAAACGACATCAAGGATCCGCTCTCTCAACAGTTCGACCGTACCTACGGCGGAACTTTGGGCGGTGCCTTTATCAAGGATAAACTCTTCTACTTCATCAGCGCCGAAGGTAAAAAGCAGAGCTACCCGACCAGCATTTACCCGGGATATGCCGCCAACTACCTGTCGGAAGCTACGGCACAAACCATTGCCGACCAGTTCGAACATCTGACGGGCATTGGCGAAAGTTTCGGTCCGCGCAACGTGGATAACAAATCGTTCGGTTTGTTGGCTCGTGTAGACTGGAACATCAACGACCAGCACAAACTGGCTTTGCGCTACCAGCACAACGACTCGTTCGACGATAAGTACGGTGTTGGTACCAACCGCTTTACCTTCAACAATTCAAGCTACCGCCAGAAGAACAAGACGAACTCTGTCGTAGCCGAATTGAACTCGCGCTTCACCGACGAAATCTTCAACGAGTTGCGTTTCTCAACCACCTTCGTTCGCGACCAGCGCGAAGTGCCCTACCAGGGTCCGACGGTACAGATTTACAACTTGGTTAGCACCGACGGTACGGCTTCGAACATCACGGGTAACATCGGTACTGAATACTCTTCGGGTGCCAACAAGCTGAACCAGGACATCTACTCACTCGAGGATAACTTGTCATGGTACAAGGGCGACCATACCTTTACGTTCGGTACGCACAACGAGTTCTACAAAATCAGCAACCTCTTCATTCAGGCTGCCAACGGTTCATGGTACTTCGACTCACTCGAAGACTTCCTGGCCGACAACCCCTCGAAGTTTGTGTACAAATACACCGATCCTTCGCTCACCAACGGTAACACGAAGTATGCGCCCGACCTCAAAGCCGGACAATTCGGTTTCTACGCACAGGACAAGTGGAACGTAAACCGCAACTTCAACGCTACGTTGGGCTTGCGCATCGACATCCCCGTGGTGTTCAACAACCCCACGACGAACCCTGCATTCAACGAATATTCGGCTTCGAAGGGCTTTGGCGTTAAGGTAGGCGAAATGCCGGGTGCCAAGGTGCTCGTTTCGCCCCGTCTGGGCTTCAACTGGTATGCCGACAACGCACACAACACGCTCATTCGTGGTGGTGTAGGTATCTTCACCGGCCGCGTTCCCTTCGTTTGGCTTTCAAACGCATTCAACAACACCGGTATGGAGTTGAAGGACGTAACCGTTCGTAAGGACGTTCCTTCATTGGGCAAATATGCCAAGAACCCCATGCAGGCTGTGAACGACGCTGCTGCCAACGGTAAGGCTGGCAACCCCGCCATCGCTACGGTTTCAGACGACTTCAAGTATCCGCAGGCACTGCGTGCTAACCTCGCTTTGGAACAGAAGTTGCCGGGCGACGTGAAATTCACCCTCGAAGGTATTTACACCAAGACGCTCAACAACGTGTTCTTCGAGAACCTTGCACTTTCATCAACGGGCAAGAAGGCTTACGCTGTGCCCGGTGTTGAAGCTGCTGCCGCTCCGCTCTACAACATCGAAAAGAGCAGCTACTCTTCAATCATCAACCTGAAGAACACCAACAAGGGTTACACCTACGCCATCAGCGCCGGTTTGGAAAAATCGTTCGACTTTGGTCTGGACCTCACAGCCAGCTACACCTTCAGCCGTGCCAAGTCGGTTAACGACGGTAAGTCATCGGTTGCCCTTTCGAACTGGCAGAAGAACTCGTCAGTCGATTCAAACTCGAAGGGCGAACTCGGCTTCTCGAAATTCGACATTCCTCACCGCATCCTCTTGCAGGTTAGCTACACCTCGCCCAAATACCTCAATGGTTGGATGAGCACGAACGTGGCTTTGGTTTACAACGCATTCTCTGGTTCACGCTACAGCCTCACCATGTCTGACGCCAGCAAAACCGACTTCAACGGCGACGGCGCTACGGGCAACTCACTGCTCTACATCCCTACCGACGAAGAATTGAACCTCATGCAGTTTGCTGCCACCAAGAACATGACGGCTGAACAGAACCGCGAAGCCTTCCGTTCATGGATTTTGGCCGACGACTATGCCAAGGAGCACCGCGGACAGTTTGCTGAACGCAACTCGAACTTGTCGAAGTGGGAACACCAGATTGACTTGCACATTTCGCAAAACATCCACAACATCAAGGGCATCGGTAAACTCGAATTTACCTGCGACATCCTCAACTTCACCAACATGCTCAACAAGAAGTGGGGTCGCACCTACAGCGTTGACTGGAACTACTCTCCGCTCAAGGTGGCTTCTGTAAGCAACGATGCTAACGGCAACCGCGTGGCTACCTACACTTACAACGGCAGCAACAAGCCTAACAAGAGCGACATCGGTTCACGCTGGCACGCTCAGGTTGGTTTCCGCTTGACTTTCTAAGTGGTGCAACAAGTATGAACGCTGTGAGAATCGCTCCGAATGCGCCGAGTGCGCTGCGATTCTTCTGCTACACTTAAATATGATATGGGAAGCTCTCCGTATGTGAGGGCTTCCCATATTTTTTTTCAAAAAAACATAACAGCCAATGCGACAAACGCCCAACAAGGCACCACTGCAACGGGCATGGGGCTGACAGCAGGTAACACAAACTACCTTGCTTTTGACGCAAAAAAGGGCTTAAATTCAGACAAATGCACGATTATTCCGTCGAAAATCTGTAAATTTGCCCACATAATCAATTTTTTAATCCTTTTTACTCAATGAAAAAAGTATTTCTTTTAGGATTGGCTCTGATGCTGAGCCTCACCGGTGCCCGTGCCGACGAGGGTATGTGGCTCCTGAAACTCATGAAGCAGCAGCACCTGGAGGACTCGCTGCGCAAGGCCGGACTGCAACTGCCGCCCGAAGCTTTGTATAGCGAAACGTCGCCTTCATTGCGCGAGTGTGTAGGTATTTTCGGCGGTGGATGTACCGGCGAAGTGGTTAGCCCGAACGGTTTGATTCTGACCAACCACCACTGTGGCTTTAGCTACGTTCACGAAATGAGCGGCATTGGCCACGACTACATGAAGGATGGCTACTTTGCTACCAAGCAAAGCGAAGAACTCCGCACGCCCGAAAGCCTGACGTTTACCTTTGTTCTGCGCATCGTAGATGTGACTGAAGAGGTAAACAAAGCTGCTAAAAAGGCTAAGGCCGACATTTACACCGAACAAAGTCAGGGCTTTCTGCAGCCCATTGCCGAAAAATTGCTGAAAAAGAGCGATTTGAGAAAAAAGAAGGGCATAAACGTGCGCATCGTTCCTTTCTTCGGCGGCAACCAGTTCTATATGTTCTACGAACAGACGTTCCAGGACATCCGCCTCGTGGCTACTCCCCCCTTCAACATTGGTCAGTTTGGCGGTAACACCGACAACTGGATGTGGCCGCGCCACAATGCCGACTTCAACATGTTCCGCATCTATGCCGACGAAAACGGCGACCCTGCTCCTTATAGCCCCAACAACGTGCCCTTGAAGGTTAAGAAATACCTGCCTGTTTCATTGGGCGGCCCGAAGGCCAACGAGTACACCATGATTATGGGCTTCCCCGGCACCACGACGCGCTACCTCACGGCAGCCGAAGTGAAACTGCGCTGCGAAAGCACCAATGCGCCGATGGTATTGGCCGGCAATCCGCTCCTGGCTTTCTACAAGAAACTCATGGACCAGAGCGACGAACTGCGTCTGCTCCTTGAAGATGACTACGCCAGCTGGGGCAACATGGTCAAGAACTTTGGCGGTATGAACGAGGCTGTTGAAAAAATTGACCTTATCGGTCAGAAAAAGGCTGAAGAAAATCAGTTCCGCCAGTTTGCCAAGCAGAGTGGCAAGGCTGAATACGATGGCGTTATCGAACGCATCGAGGAACTCTGCGCTGCTTACGCCGACACGGTTCACGACCTTTCGCTCCTGCGCATCACCTTGCTGAACCAGCGTTTGCAGGTGCCGACTGACTTGGTTGAAAAATACCTCGGCGCACTCGAAAGCGGTAAGCAAAAGGACATTGAGGCCAGCAAGCAGCAACTGCTCAAGGCTATGACGGAAATACTGACTGCCGGCAAGCTCACCACGAAGCAGGGACTTGAAGTAGAGGCTAACAAGATGAACTTGCTCATGCCTTTCTATGCCAAGTACAACAAGCTCAACCGCAAACCGAGCTACACGAATCGCAACATGAACGAACTCTTTGCCCAGTCGGTATTTACTGACAGTGCCCGCCTGGCTAAGGCGCTTGCTACGGGCAAGGCTGATGTGCTGAAGAATGATCCGCTCTACGTGAACGCCAAGGAACTCGAAGGCTTTATCCATTCAGTATTCTCGCAGGCCAACAAGCGCTACAACCACGAACGTGCTGCGCTCGACCGCATTTATGTGCGTGGCTTGTGCGAAATGTACGACTGGTCGAAGGCTCCCGATGCTAACTTTACTCTGCGTATGACTTACGGTCATGCTTGCGACCTCGTGCCGCGCGATGCCGTTCACTACAACTGGCAGACGGTGCTCGACGGTATGTTTGAAAAGGAAAGCAAAACGGAGTCGGACTACTTCATCAACGAACGCTTGCGCAAGCTTTACAATGCCAAGGACTTTGGCCGCTATGCACGTCCCGATGGCAAACTGCCCACTTGTTTCCTTTCGAACAACGACATCACGGGTGGTAACTCGGGTTCACCGGTGCTCAATGCCAAGGGCGAACTCATCGGTTTGGCTTTCGACGGCAACATCGAATCGCTCTCGTCTGACCTCAAGTTCAACCCTGCCCTGCAGCGTTGCATCAACGTCGACATCCGCTTCGTTCTTTTCATTCTCGACAAATTCGGCGGCGCGGGCTATGCCATCGACGAAATGGACATCCGTCCGTAATCATTGAGCTACGGCACTGTTGCCGTACAGCCGAATAACGGACTGATTCCCTCCCCTTACATACAATCCCGTTCTGTGCATTACGTCACAGAACGGGATTTTTCGTCCCCCTCTTAGCAGTGCCGATTTCCTGACGCAAAT
>Snoopy_p2__coassemble_976_pt1 | contig 16990 bp, 9 predicted proteins | sample Snoopy_p2__metabat2_high_PE_013 | metagenome-assembled genome bin Snoopy_p2 | reverse complement strand
ACTACGGCACAATAACGCAATTCAAATGTAAAAATAATTTTGAACACCTACTTATTTTTTTAGAAAGGCATACAGCCGGCTTTATCCCGAAGTCTGCTGTATGCCTTTCTCTTTTTCCTATATTTCAAGAATATAGAGGGCGGCTCGGCTATACCCCATGAAAACTTGGGTTTTCATTTGGTATTGCGCTCGCCTTTTGCTATATTTACAGAATATAGAGGGCGGCTCGGCCATACCTCATGAAAACTTAGGTTTTCATTTGGTATTGCGCTCGCCTTTTGCTATATTTGCCACGTGAAAGACATTGATTGATAATAATTCATACCTTAACAAATAATGAAAAAATTACTTACTCTTACGTTATTGGCCGGAAGTATGGTACCGCAGAGCCTGTTTGCACAGGAAGTGGACCGCACGAAATACCCGGACTTTAACGCGAAAATAAATCCGGATGCCTCGCTGATGCGCATTAAAAACACCCGAGGCCAACGTCCGGCTTATGTGAACAATGCGGAAACCAAGCACTTCCCACCTGTGTTTAACCAGGATGGTGGCTCGTGTGGCTCGGCTTCGCGTATTTGTTACATGTTTACCCACGAGTTGAACGCTTTCCGCAATCTCGACGGTAAAGACCCTAACAACTACTATCCCTCGCACTTCGTTTGGCTGCTCACCAATGGCAACTCAGGTAAAGACGCCTTTGTTCAGCACATCGGTGTGCCTTCGGCAGCCATTTACGGCGGACAAACCTACTCGAAGTACTTTGGCAACCAGGACACCACCAATCCCGACTTTGGATGGATGACCGGCTACGACAAATGGTACTCGGCCATGTTCAACCGTATGCTTCAACCCAAGAACTTCCCCGTGAGCGTACAAACCGAGGAGGGACGCGAGGCTGTGAAGAACTGGCTCTGGAACCACAACGGCGATGATGAATTCAGCGCGGGCGGTATCGCAGGTATCGGTGTGGCCAGTGGCGGACAGTGGTTTAACATCGAATCAACTCCGACGAACGACGAAATCGGGGTGACGGGTAAATTCTACGTTAAAAAGTGGGGTACGCAGGTTGACCACGCCCTGACCATCGTGGGCTACGACGACCGCATTGAGTTCGACCTGAACGGCAACGGCAAGTTTGGCGAAAAATCGGCCGACGAGGTGGGTGCCTGGATTATCGTGAACTCGTGGGGCGACGGCTGGTGCAACAATGGCTTCATTTACTGCCCCTACGCTCACGCTGTGCCGGCTTTCAATGCCAACGGCACGCATCCCAACAATTACTGGATGCCCGAAATTTACCGCGTGCGCAAAAACTATGAACCGCAGCGTACCATCAAACTCAAAATGAACTACTCGCGCCGCTCTGAACTCTACCTGAGCGCAGGCGTGTCGGCCGACTTGAACGCAACGGAACCCGAATCGGCTGTGGCCTTCGAACACTTTAAGTATGCCGGCGACGGTAACGGCGGATGGAGCGAACCTGCTCCCGAAGTGCCGATGCTCGGACGCTGGGCCGACGGCAAACTGCACGAAGAGCCCATGGAGTTTGGTTACGACCTGACTGACCTTTCGGCAGGTTACGATGCTAACCAGCCGCTGAAGTACTTCTTCATCATCGACACCCGAAACTATGCCGAGGGTACCGGTAAAATTCACGCTGCCTCAATCATTGACTATGTGCAGAATGCCAAGGGCGTTGAAACTCCGTTCTTTGCCGACGGACAAACGGTTGACATTCAGAACAAGGGCAAGCGCACCATCATTTCGGTTGTGGTGCAGGGACGCGGCGTAAATGCTCCGCAAAACCTTTCGCAAACCGAAGATAAACTGATGTGGCAGGCTCCTGTGAAATCAAGCAGCGTGCTGACGGGCTACAAGGTGTATAAAAACGGTGAACTCGTGGCTACACTGGCTCCCGATGTGCTTTCGTACGACCTGAATGCCGAAGAAACCGGTGTGTGCACTTACTCGGTATCGGCTATCTACGGCGAAAAGGAATCGACCAAGGTTAACCTTGTACAAACCGTAGGCAAAACGGCTCAGAAGAACGTGAACTTCAAGAAGTCGGGCTTGCGCATCCCCGGTGTGTTTGGCAATACTTACCAAAAGGCCACCATCGAGTACTGGATGAACTGCAACAGCCTGTCAGACTGGAACCAGTCGGCCGGACCGGGCTGGGGTAACTTCATGTTCCATGCCAACAGCGATGGCCGACTCACCGTGGGTTGGAACACGAATGGCGACCGCATGGACATCTCTGGTGCTTATACGCGCGGACAGTGGAAACACATTGCCATCGTAATCGACGGTCACAAGATGACGGCATACGTCAATGGTGTACGCCGCAATTCATTCACCTCTGACCTGTTCAGCGGTGTAGGTGGCTTTGGCGACTTGGTATTTACCAACGCCCAGGGCAAGAGCCTGGATGCTAAGGTTGATGAATTCCGTATCTGGAAGACGGCTCGTACCGACAAGGAAATCAAAGACAACTATAATAAGGAATTTGGCGATGCCGGTTTGCCCGAAGACCTCATGGTTTACTACAAGGGCGACATGATTAACGACAATGGCGTGATGAAACTGCGCGACCACACGGTTGGTCAGCACCATGGTGTGATTCTCGACGCAAACTACACGGCCATGAACCTTGGTGGCCCGACGCTTACAGCACCTGCTGACCTCAGCGTGGCTATCAACGAACCCGCAGGCACGGTTTACGCCGGTGTGCCCGTGAAACTCAGCGCAAAAGCCGGATTGGGCGTTGAATCGCTCAGCTGGAGTGCTACCGAAGCTGGCATGAATGCCCTCAAGGTAATCAGCCCCGTGGCTACCTTTGCCAAGGCAGGAGCACACACCGTTAAGGTGGTTGCACACAACATTCAGGGCGAAACTACCGAGGCTGAACGTGTAATCAATGTGGCTGAATCGCCCGCTCCGACGGCTGAATTCACCGCATCGAAGGCCACCGTTCCCGCCGGCGATGCCGTTTCGTTCATCGTCAAGAATTTTGTGCAGGGCTACACTTACCACTGGGATATGCCCGGTGCTGAGGAAGAAACGGCCGATGCACCGAATGCTGCCGCTGTTTACAATATGCCCGGCAAGTACAAGGTGACACTCACCGTGACCGGCCCCGACGGCAAAAAGGCAAGCAGCGAAGTGGAAATCACCGTAGCTCAGGTGGCTCCGTTGGCTTCGTTCCGCGTTGAACCGAACGTGGTGATGAAGGGCGAATGGACCAAACTGATCAACACCTCGAAATACGGTGCCAAGAAGCTGGAATGGAAACTCCAGAGTGCTGCCAACGTTATGGCAGGCGAGGGCGAACTCATTGCCTTCCGTCCTGACCAGCCCGGTATTTATGACGTAATTCTGACGGCTACGAACGAAGCCGGACAGAGCACGGCTACCGAAAAGGGCGGACTCGTGGTGTGCAACGCCGACAGTAAAAACGGCTTGAACTTTACGGGCAACGCTTCTCTGAAACTGACGAAGGTGCCCTTCAAAAAGGGACAGCGCGAATTTACCGTAGACTGGTGGATGAATCCCCGTCAGCTCAAGGCTATGGGCAACGGTATCGGCGACAACGTGAAGGACTTTATGATTACTACCTCGTCGAACGGTGCTATGGAAGTAACCGTTGACGGACGTAAGGTTACTTCGGGAGCCAACTTCGTAATTCCCGGCAGCTGGCATCACTATGCACTGAAGCTCAAGAATGGTTCGCTCTTCTTCTACCGCGACGGTGAAAAGAAGGCTACCATGGTGGTTGGACGCACCATTCCCGAACTCAGCCAATTCTGCATCGGCGGCAGCGTAGCTCCGTTCGACGGACAGATTGACGAGTTCCGCGTGTGGAGCAAGTCGATGACCGACGCTAAACTCCAAGGCTACTGCAACCAGCCGCTCGAAGGTGCCGAACTCGAAACGGCTATCAGCAAGGACGGCTTACAGCTTTACTATCAGTTCAACCAGGCTGGTGGCGACGTGCAGGATGCTACCCCCGCTGCTAACCACGGTGTGCGCACAAACTTCGGTCCGGAAGGCGACGCCTGGGGCTTGTCAAAGGGTGTGTTCTCGCTCAACTTCACCGGAAAGGCTGAGGATGTAACGGCTAAATTCCTGACGAACTACAAGGCTCCGTTTGCTACTACCGGCAAGGTGGTGAACACCGGTGCCCGCTTCAAGGAACTGGATGACTGGACGCTCGAAAATGTTGACGCTCAGGGTACCGGTTTCCATGTCGACACACAGAAAGACAGCTACATGACCATTACCACGACGTGGGACGGCTTCTCGGCAAGCATCGAAGACCAGAAAACGTATCAAACGATTACGCTTCCTGCCGGTGCTTACGAATTTACCGCCAACTATGGCAAATGGGAAGGTCAGGCTGTGAACACTTACCTGGTGGCTGCTGCCGGCAAGGCCCTGCCCAACACGGCAGACCTCGATGCTGAAGCATTGGCTTACTTGCGCATGGAACCTGTGGGTGCTACGAAATCGAACACTTTGATTTTTGCACTGACTGAGGAAACCGAAGTAAGCATTGGTTTGCTGGCTAACCAAAGCGGTAAGAACTGTATGTCGCTCGAAAGCTTCAACCTCAAGAAGCTTAGCTATCAGCCCATCGTAAACGATCCCTCGGGCGTAGATGGCATCGTTACTGAAAGCAAACCGCGCGACAACAAGATTTACGACCTCTTCGGTCGCCGTGTGCTCACTCCGCAGAAGGGTGGTGTGTACATCATCGGTGGTCAGAAGGTAGTTATCAAGTAATACATGCTCAAACAAACTGCCGGAGCTGAAGAGTCCGGCAGTTTGCTGAACCCTTAAGAAAACTCCCCGAAAGGTGCTTGACAAAGTGCCCTTCGGGGAGTTTTGCTGTTATAAGAAAAGCCGAAAAATTTGTATTTCAGCGCGAAAAGCATTACTTTTGCTTATCATTAAACAGAATACAAAACTAACGTCCTCCTAAGCTTTATGAAAATAGCATTGATAGGCTATGGCAAGATGGGCCATATCATCGAAGAAATAGCGCTGAAGCGCGGACACCAAATCGTATCGATTATTGATGTGAACAACATGGACGACTTCGACTCTGACGCATTCCGCAGTGCCGATGTGGCCATTGAATTTACAAACCCCACTGCTGCCTACGGCAATTATTTGCGCGCATGGGAACAGGGCGTCAAAGTGGTGAGCGGAAGCACGGGATGGCTGGCCGAACACGAGGCTGACGTGCGACGTGCTTGCACCGAAGAGGGACACACGCTGTTCTGGGCTTCGAACTTTTCGCTGGGCGTGGCCATTTTCTCGGCGGTCAACAAATACCTGGCGCGCATCATGAACCGTTACCCCGATTACGACGTGAGCGAGGTGGAAACGCACCACATTCATAAACTCGATGCGCCAAGCGGTACGGCTATCACGCTGGCTGAACAAATCTGCGCCGAAATAGACCGCAAAACGGATTGGGTGAAGGGCGAGGTGAAAAATGCTGATGGCACCGTAAGCGGCTCGAAATGCCACCCCGACAACTTGCTGCGCATCGACGCGGTGAGAGAAGGCGAAGTACCGGGCATTCACACCATTACTTACAACTCTGAAGCCGACCTTATCGAAATAAAGCATTCGGCGCATAACCGTTCGGGATTTGCCCTGGGCGCGGTGCTGGCTGCGGAATTCACGGCTACGCACGAAGGATTGCTCACGACCGACGATCTGTTCAACTTTTAAATCCTCCCAAAACGAGCCTTTACATCGCAGATATTGAGTTTGGGAAAAGCCGGAAACGGCCTTTTCACCGCGCATTTTCTGACACAAGGGCTCCAACTCTTCACAACCATGACTACTGACAACAAAGCCGCACAAAAAACCAAACCGGGCAAGGCTGGATGGATAAAATTCACGATTGTTACGGCCCTTTGGTTGCTTTTCCTCATTTGGGTGAAATCCTGGTGGGGACTGATTGTGTTGCCGCTTATTTATGACCTTTACATTTCGCGCAAAATAAAATGGGGCTGGTGGCGCGAACCCGAAGTAGGCCCCGTAACCCGCTTTATCATGAGCTGGGTTGATGCCATCGTGTTTGCCTTGGTGGCTATCTACTTCCTCAACCAATTTTTCTTCCAAAACTTTGTCATCCCTTCATCGTCGCTCGAAAAGACATTGCTCACGGGCGATTACCTGCTGGTGTCGAAACTGTCGTACGGCCCGCGCATTCCGCAAACTCCGCTGTACATGCCGCTGACACAGCACACGCTGCCTGTGCTGGGATGCAAAAGCTACTTGGAGCACCCGCACTGGGATTACCGCCGCGTTGAGGGCTTGGGCAAGGTGGAACTCAACGACATTGTGGTGTTTAACTATCCGGCCGGCGATACGGTGGCGCTGAACGCACAAAATCAGGATTATTACCGATTGGCTTACCAGTCGGGCGACCAGTTGCTCGGAACGCCTGCTACACAGCCCGGCGAACTGCCCGTACCGGCTTCGGCTGCCATTACGCCCACCATGAGCTACGAACAGCAACAGCAAGCCTATCGCAAAATTTACAATGCAGGTGTGCAGTATATGCGCCAAAATGCAGAACAGTTTGGCGACATCGTGTACCGACCCACCGACCGCCGCGAAAACTACGTGAAACGCTGCGTGGGACTGCCGGGACAAACGCTGCAAATCAAGAATAACGTGATTTACCTGGATGGTAAACCGAACCGCGAACCCGAAAACGTGCAGTATGCCTACGAGGTGACTTTCGTGCAGGAAATTCCTGACGAACTGAAACGCGAATGGGGCATTACGAACGAGGACCTTTACGCTTCGCGAAACGGCAATGTGGCGTGGATGCCGCTGACCAATGCTGTGAAAAAACAGCTTGAAAAACGTACCGATTTGGTAAGTTCCATTAAGCCGGCTCTGCCTGCTGCCGATTGGCTCTACCCCCAGAACATGGCTAAAAACTGGACTACGGCGAACTATGGACCGCTGTGGATTCCGAAAAAAGGAGCTACGCTGAAACTTACGCTCGAAAACTTGCCTATTTACGAACGTCCCATCCGCAACTACGAGGGAAACTCGCTCGAAGTGCGCAACGGACAAATCGTAATCAATGGCAAGCCCACAACTGAATATACCTTTAAACTCGATTATTACTGGATGCAGGGCGATAACCGCGACAATTCGGCCGACTCGCGCTTTTGGGGCTTCGTGCCTGAGGATCACGTGGTGGGCAAACCGCTATTCGTTTGGCTCTCGCTCGACCCTGACTATGGATTGTTCGACGGCGGCGTGCGCTGGAACCGCATCTTTAAACCCGTCTGGGACATCCGGTAAGCACAAATAGCACAGACAGCCGTGTGCCCGCGCTGCGACATTCAACGCGCTGTCAATCAATAGTTACCGCACTGCATGAAATTCATCCGCACACTTGTATGCCCTGTACTGCTGACGGCTTCGCTGCTGTTGGCCGTACGGGGCTTGCTCGTTACGCACGTGCAATTACCGCCCGACACGGCGGTATATGGCTTGCAGCCTAACCAACACGTGCTGGTGAGCCTTACTTACTACGGGCTGAAGGTGCCGGGCGAAGCCATCTGGGGATACCATCGCTGGGGATACCGCGTGCCCGAATGGGGAGATGCTATCTTATTTAACTTGCCCCGACCAAAGGCACAGCACGGACCGGGACCCGAAACCGTGGGAATTTGCCACGCACTGCCGGGCGAAACCGTATGGATTGACCCCGTACGGCAAAAAGTGCTGCCGGCACGCACTTCGCCCGACGCACAACCCATCGTTATTCCGCAACGCGGACGACGCATCAAAATTACACCACACAACGCGCGCCTCATGGCTTACTTGTTGCGCACTTACGAAAAAGCACGCGCTGAAGCCAATGCGCAGGGTGAACTGCTGATTGACGGTGAAAAGGTGCATTCAGTGAAAACTACACGCGATTATTACTGGATGGAAACGCGCCCCGATGCTTATGTGATGGTGCCGCACGATGCGCTGGTGGGTAAAATTATCTATGCACATCCTGTGAAGAAACCGAACGGTAAAAATTAACGAAACCGAACGGTAAATCATTAGCCCGGAATGGTAAATCATTAGCTCGAAATAACTGCAAATGCTTTCCATCTACCCCTAAAAAACATACGCTCAATCACACATGCCTACCCTTTTGCTTTCAACGGCCTATATGGCCCCTATCGAATACTACGCCCACTTGTATGCGGCAGGTCATGCCGTGGAAGATCGGGGCGAACATTATGTGAAACAAACCTTTCGCAACCGTTGCTACATTGCCACGCCCAACGGACCGCAGGCATTGACACTGCCCGTGATGCGCACAGGGGCCGCACATGCACCGACGCGCGACATTCGCCTGTCGGACCATGGTAACTGGCAGCACTTGCATTGGAATGCGCTGGTGTCGGCCTACGACAATAGTCCGTTCTTTGAATACTACGCCGACGACTTCCGCCGCATTTATGAGCGGAAATACGAGTTTTTAGTTGATTTCAACGCAGATTTGCGTCAGCTCATCCTCGAAGAACTTTCGCTCGACCTGCCCATAGCTGTCAGCGACACTTATGTCGATGCCACGCCCGCCGAGGATTTCACCGATTTGCGCCAGGTGCTTTCGCCCAAAGCGCAGCCCTGTGTACCGGGCGAAACGTCGGCTACCGGCTTCTGCGCAAAGCCCTATTACCAGGTGTTTGCCGAACGAACGGGCTTTTTGCCGAACCTGAGCATGGCAGACTTGCTATTCAACATGGGACCGGAAAGCCGGCTGGTGCTGCGCGGCAGCATTTAACAGTCGAAAGGCACGAAATCAGTCGGAATGTAAACTACTGCCCCACTTTTTTGCCCTATTTGTCGGATTTTACGACCAATAATTCGTACATTTGCACCAACTTGCCGTAAGGCTCATTCAACGAAAAACATATTCACAAACCATACATACACATTTATTATTATGCGCAAGACAAAGATGACCCTTTTGGCAGGGTTGATTGCTGCTCCCTTATGGGCACAGGTAGCGCCGCTCGGAGGCTACTTCTACGGACAGATGCCCGCCCCCACCGGATGGGAATGGCAAAGCCCTGACTCTGTGGCCTACAACAAGCAGCAACCACACGCGTGGTTCTTCTCGTTTGCCAACGTCGACGAGGCACGCAAGGTGTTGCCCGAAAACAGCTCGCTCTGGCAGTCGCTCGATGGCGAATGGCAATTCCACTGGGCCTCGAACCCCGATCAGCGCCCGAAGGACTTTTACAAAACCGACTTCGACGCCTCGAAATGGGACAACGTACAGGTGCCCATGAACTGGAACCTGGCCGGACGCCAAAAGGACGGCTCTTTCAAATACGGTAAGCCTCTTTACTCGAACCAGCGCGTAATATTCCAACACTCTGTAAAGGTAGGCGACTGGAAAGGTGGCGTGATGCGCACTCCGCCCAAGGACTGGCAGAGCTACACCGACCGCAACGAAGTGGGTTCGTACCGCCGCACCTTTACCATTCCTGCTGCATGGAAGGGCATGCAGGTTTGCCTGAACTTCGACGGTGTCGACTCGTTCTTCTATCTGTATGTCAACGGCAAATACGTGGGCTTCTCAAAGAACTCGCGCAACTTGGCACAGTTCGACATCACCCCTTACCTTAACGAAAAGGGTGAGAACCTGGTAGCCGTTGAAGTGTATCGCCACAGCGACGGTTCGTTCCTCGAAAGTCAGGACATGTTCCGTCTGCCGGGTATTTTCCGTACCGTTTCGCTCACGGCCAAACCGCAGGTTCAGGTGCGCGACCTCAAGGCGATCCCCGACTACGATGACACTTACACGCATGCCAAACTCAACATCTCGGCTTTCGTCAAGAACCTGACGAAGAAGGATGCCAAGGGCTACAGCATCAAATACTCGCTCTTCGAAAACAAACTCTATTCAGACGAAAACACCCTAGTGCTGAACCAGACTGCTCCGGTGGCTACCGTTGGCAAGAACAACGAAATTGTGGCAGAGTTTACGCTCGATGCCGGCAACACCGTGAAGCCTTGGAGCGCCGAAGCTCCGCACCGCTATACGCTGGTGGGCGAACTGTTGGACAAGAAGGGACGCACCGTCGAAACCTTCTCAACCATTGTGGGCTTCCGCGAAATCGAAATCAAGAACACACCGGCCGACAAGGACGAATTCGGACTGGCCGGACGTTACTACTACCTGAACGGACAGCCCATCAAGATGAAGGGTGTGAACCGTCATGAAACAAACCCCGAAACGGGTCACTACATTACGCGCGAACAGATGGAAAAAGAAGTGTTCCTGATGAAGCGCGGCAACATCAACCATGTGCGAAACTCGCACTACCCCGATGCACCCTACTGGTACTACCTCTGCGATAAATACGGTATCTACCTCGAAGACGAGGCCAACATCGAGAGCCACCAGTACTACTACGACAAGGAAAGCCTTTCGCACGTACCTGAGTTCCGCAACGCACACATTGCGCGCAACATGGAAATGGTACACGCCACGGTGAACTCGCCTTCAGTGGTGCTTTGGAGTTTGGGCAACGAGGCCGGACCGGGCAAAAACTTTGTGGACTGCTACAACGCTATCCGCAAATACGACACTTCGCGTCCTGTGCAGTACGAGCGCAACAACGACATCGTCGACATAGGTTCGAACCAGTATCCCTCAATTCCCTGGGTACAGGGTGCGGTAAAGGGTAACTACAACATGAAGTATCCTTACCACATTTCTGAATATGCTCACTCTATGGGTAACGCCTGCGGTAACCTCATCGACTACTGGGAGGCTATCGAAAGCACCAACTTCTTCATTGGCGGTGCCATCTGGGACTGGGTGGATCAGGCTATGTACGGCTACGACAACGGCAACCGCTACTTTGGTTACGGCGGCGACTTCAGCCAGGACAACAAGCCCAACGACGGTATGTTCTGTATGAACGGTGTGATGCGTCCCGACCTCAGCCCAAAGGCACAGTACTACGAAGTGAAGAAGGTGTACCAGAATGTTGGCGTCAAGGCGGTAGACATGAAGAAGGGCTTGGTTGAAATTTTCAACAAAAACTACTTCGAACCGCTCACGCAGTACAACATTCAGTGGGGACTTTACAAGGATGGCGTACTCGTTGGCAGCATGCAGCCGCTGCAGGGTCCGCGCAACATTGTTGGTCCGCGCGAAAAGCAGGTGTACACCCTGCCTTACAACTACAACGAGCTCGACCCGGCAAGCGAATACTTTGTGAAAGTGGTGTTTGCCCTGGCCAGCGACAAACCTTGGGCAAAGCAGGGCTATGTGCAGATGGAAGAACAGCTGCGCGTACGCGGTGCACTCGAAAAGGCACCTGCCGTTCAAACCCTGGCTGCCGAAAGCAAGGGCAAGGTAACGACCACGAACGAAGGCAACTTCACCGTGGTGAAGGGCGAAGGATTTACGGCTAAGTTCGACAAGCAAACGGGTTCGCTCGCTGCGCTGACTTATGGTGCCCAAACCATTATTCGCGAAGGCGAAGGTCCGAAACTCGATGCTTTCCGTGCCCCGACAGACAACGATGCCGGTATCGGCTATCCCAACGCCTGGTTCCAGTACGGACTTTACAACCTGCATCACAAGGTGACGGGTGCAAAGACGATTACGAAGAAAGACGGCACCGTGCAGTTGAGCTTCACCGTCGAAAGTCAGGCTCCCGAGGGTTCACGCCAATACTACGGCGATCGCGACCGTACGCCCGAAAAGACGTACAGCTTCGACATCGACAAGAAGAAACTCGGTCCCGACGACTTCAAGTTCACCACGAACCAGATTTACACCGTTTATCCCGACGGTTCGATCGAACTGCAAAGTGCCATTTCGGCCAACCGCGCTTCTGTGGTACTGCCGCGCATCGGTTATGCCTTGCAGTTGCCCGGTGAACTCCACAACTACAACTACTACGGCCGCGGCCCCATCAACAACTACAACGACCGCAAAACGGGCCAGTTCATCGAACTTCACACTTCGACCGTAGCCGACCAGGGCATCATGTTGCCCAAGCCTCAGGCTCAAGGCAACCGCGAAGAAGTGCGTTGGTGCGCACTGACCAACGACCGCGGACAGGGCGTAGTGTTCATTGCCGACAGCACCATGTCAGCCTCTGCGCTGCCCTGGAGCCAACAGGAACTCACACTGGCTGCTCACCCGCACCAGTTGCCCAAATCGAGCGGCACTCACCTGCACCTCGATGCCAAGGTAACGGGTCTGGGCGGTGCAAGCTGCGGACAGGGCGGACCTCTTACCCCCGACCAGACGCTCAGCACCAGCTATCAGTTTGGCTTCATCATCCGTCCCGTCAACATGGGTCGTGCCATGCCTGCCATCATCAACGAAACGGCTAAGGTTTCGGCTTCGGGCGAAAAACCCATCAGCTTCGAACACAGCCGCGTGGGCAAAGTAACGCTCAGCACCGCTGCCAAAGACCGCACCATCATGTACAGCATCAATGGTGCGAAAAAGGGTAAACCCTATACCGGTGCCATCGACCTCCGCGCAGGCGGTACGGTAAAGGCTTGGTACAAGGAGAACCCCGAACTGACTACCGAAATGACTTATGCCCGCATCGAAAGCGTGCCCCTCGAAGTGGCCTTTGCCTCTTCACAGGAACCGGGCAGCGGCGATGCCAAGAACATGGTCGACGGCGATGTCAACTCTATCTGGCACACCATGTACTCTATCACCCTGGCCAAGTATCCCCACTGGGTAGACTTCGACGCCGGTGAACCGAAGAACATGAAGGGCTTTACGCTGCAACCGCGTACCAGCGGCAGCAACGGCTGGATTAAGGACTACGAAATCTACGTGAGCAACGATGGTAAGGAATGGGGCAACCCCATTCACAAAGGCACTTTCGAAAACAATGCCGACCTGAAGCGTGTGATGTTCAGCAAGCCCGTTAAGGCTCGCTTCATCCGCTTGCGTGCGCTCAACGAACAGAGTGGTCAGGACTATGCTTCGGCTGCTGAGTTCTCGCTCATTGCCGACTAACAATTAGTCACTCACATCAAAACCGCTTGTACAGCTATCAGGCTGTGCAGGCGGTTTTTTTGTATGCGTTTTGCATTCACAAATTTCTGAACAAAAGTAAAACCGGAAAGATTGCCTCGTCGTGTGTGTAAGCGCGAAACTTGCGTATGGATGACCGACTTTATGGTACTTTTGAAAACGCTGATTATCAATAGTTCCAAAATTGTTGAAACTAGCTCGGAACTAATTCAAACTAGCTCGGAACTAATTTCAACTAGCTTGGAACTAATTCAAACTAGCTCGGAACTAATTTCGACAATCGCGGAGTATATTTCAAGAATAGGCCAACCGGCCACTCAAACAGCTGAAAAACAGTGAAAAAGTGCGGACATTTTTTAATGTAATTTTACACATTACGAAGAATCCCGTTTAACAGTTACCACAGAGAGGTGGCGATTGAAACTGCACGCCTCAGATTTCAGACGAACCCTAAAATTTGTAAACACACGAATTATGTCTGAAAAAATGCCTAACTTTGCATGCGAAATCAGACAAGAGGACAGATTTGGCTGCTTGCAACCTCTATAAAACAATGCTAAAACTCGCACAGCGGACACGTGCTCCTTCGACTTTACGGGTCAAGACGGTGCACATTGTGGCCGGCGTTTCCAAACAACGATACGCTGCTGCCCCAACTGCTGACGATGCTAACATGACCAATAGCCGAATCCCACTCTGCCTGTTTCCGCCATGCGAAAGCAGGCTTGTTTTTTTTACGCCGGGCCAACGGGAAAAGCTGTTTCAAGCCTAACACCAAACCGGGCTAACCCTTACTTATTATTTTTCATTACAAAAACTATGGGATACTTATTCACATCCGAATCGGTGTCGGAAGGACACCCCGACAAGGTGGCAGACCAAATATCTGACGCCGTACTTGACCAGTTGCTGGCTTACGACCCCAACTCAAAAGTAGCTTGCGAAACGCTCGTTACCACTGGACAGGTGGTTGTGGCAGGTGAAGTGAAAAGCGAAGCCTACGTCGACCTGCAGGACGTGGTGCGCAATACCATTGCACGCATCGGATACACCAAAGCTGCTTACAAATTCGAAGCTGAAAGCTGCGGCATTTTCAGTGCCATTCACGAACAGAGCGGCGACATCAACCGAGGCGTTGACCGCAAAGACGCGGCCGACCCTATGGCACAGGGTGCCGGCGACCAGGGCATGATGTTTGGTTATGCCAACAACGAAACCGACAACTACATGCCGCTGCCCCTTTCGCTGGCGCACGACATTGTGTATGTATTGGCCGAAATTCGCCGCGAGGGTAAGGTGATGACTTACCTGCGCCCCGACTCGAAAAGCCAGGTGACGGTGGAATACGACGACAACCATGTGGCACGCCGCATCGACACCATCGTCGTTTCGACGCAACACGACGAATTCATCACTGCCGAACAAGCGGGCTCGCAGGACGAGGCCGACCGTCAGATGGTGGCACAGATTGAAAAGGATGTACGCGAAATTCTGATTCCGCGCGTGGTGGCTGAACGTGTCAATACGCCCGAAATCAAAAAACTCTTCGAAACGAACGACATCAAATACTTTGTGAACCCTACGGGCAAATTCGTTATCGGCGGCCCGCACGGCGATACGGGTTTGACGGGACGCAAAATCATTGTCGACACTTACGGTGGCAAGGGCGCACACGGTGGTGGTGCTTTCTCAGGCAAGGACCCTTCGAAGGTGGACCGCTCAGCGGCTTACGCTGCACGCCACATTGCCAAAAACATGGTGGCTGCCGGTGTGGCCGACGAAATGCTCGTTCAGTTGAGCTATGCCATTGGCGTGGATAAACCCATCTCTATCTTTGTCGATACTTACGGTCGCAGCCACGTGAACCTGACGGATGGCGAAATTGCCGAAAAGGTAAAACAGCTGTTCGACCTTCGTCCGGCTGCCATCGAACGCGACCTGGAACTCCGCAACCCCATTTACGAGGAAACGGCCAGCTATGGCCACATGGGACGCGAACCGCGCCGCGTGACGAAAACCTTCCGTTCGTTTGGCCAACCCGACAAAAAGGTGAACGTCGAATTGTTCACTTGGGAAAAACTCAACATGGTTGAGAAAATCAAGCAGGCTTTCGGTCTGTAATGATTTTGCCGAACTGATATACACACAAAAAAAGCCCCTTATCCATTCCTCTGCCAACGTGGCATGGAAGGGATAAGGGGCTTTTGCTCACTACATAAACTCTGAAACTTTAATACATATACATGAACATTACTGTTTACGCTGCTTCGAGCGGACAACTGCCCGAAGTGTATACCGATGCGGCTCGCGAACTGGGTTCGCTGCTGGCTCAAGGCAACCACACGCTGGTGAACGGTGCCGGACGCACGGGACTCATGGGTGCTTGTGCCGATGCTTGCCTGTGCAAAGGCGGCAAGGCGGTAGGCATTATTCCGCAATTCATGATCGACCAGCAATGGCAGCACACGGGCATGAGCGAACTCATCGTGACGCCCGATATGCACCGCCGCAAAGAGCTGATGGCCGAAATGAGCGATGCTTGCATTGCGCTGCCGGGGGGCGTAGGCACATTGGAGGAATTGCTCGAAATCATCACTTGGAAACAGCTGGGACTGTATCTCAAGCCCATCATCATCCTGAACACCAACGGCTACTTCGATGCCTTGCTCGCACAGTTGCAGCATGCCGTCGACGAACGCTTTATGCGTAGCCAGCACGCTGAAATATGGCGTGTGGCACACACTCCGGCCGAAGCCATCGAACTGGCTCGAACCACTCCGCTATGGGACAAATCGGTGCGCAAATTTGCCGCGCTTTAACTTGGTGACTCGCAACGCGAAAACCATACAATAGATTAGCGACATTCGAGGCAAATTTATTTTCCATAAATAGATGTTCCGAATTATTTTTACTTCGATAGCATTATAATAAATAATCGGAAGCACCTACTTATGCAAATAAAGTGGTATCTTCGTGGATAATAAATAGCTGTAAAGTATTTCCCCTTTAAATCCGTATTTACAAATCAATACAGTACTTATCGGTACAACCGTAACGAAAGGAGGCAATCATGTTGTATTTTGCAAATCCCATTTATGACACCGTTTTCAAATATTGGCTTGAAGACGAACGTGTAGTGAAAATCCTGCTTTCTGCCCTGCTCAAAAAAACGGTGGTGGAAGTGGAAATGCGTAAACACGAATATGCTAATGTGTATCGCGACAAAATATCCATGTTTCGCATCGATTTTGCAGCCAAAGTGCGCGAGGAAGATGGTCACACCCACTTGGTACTGATTGAACTGCAAAAAACGTGGCTCGAAACCGAAACGCTCCGCTTCCGTCAATACCTGGGCGCACAATATGCCAACCCGGATAACATGCTGAAGGACAACCATTTGTCGAGCCGTGGCATCCCGATGGTGGCCGTTTATTTGCTCGGACATCGTGTGGGCAACATTGAAGAACCTATTCTTTATGTCAAACATCGCTCGTACGACTACGAAGGCAATGAAGTGACCCAAGGATTGCCCGACCCCTTTGTCGAAAGCCTGACGCACGAAAGCATCATCGTACAAATTCCACGACTGTACAGCCGGGTGAACAACCGCTTGGAAAAAGTGCTAAGCCTATTCGATCAAACGCTTAAAAGCGACGACGACAACCGGGTTATGTATATCGATGAAAGCATTTACCGCGATGACCCGGAAATGATGTGCCTGATCAATCGATTGGTAGCCGCTGCTGCCGATGCACAAGTCAGACAAAACATGAACGTCGAAGAGGAGTTCTTTCAAGCCATTGAAGAACGCGATACACTCATAATGCAACGCGAAGAAGCACTCAAGCAACAAAAGGAACAGTTGGCTGAACAAGGACAACAATTGGCTGAACAAGGACAACAATTGGCTGA
>Snoopy_p2__coassemble_328_pt1 | contig 48032 bp, 42 predicted proteins | sample Snoopy_p2__metabat2_high_PE_013 | metagenome-assembled genome bin Snoopy_p2 | reverse complement strand
TAGAGCACCTGACTGTTAATCAGGGGGTCGTTGGTTCAAGCCCATCCTGAAGCGCCAAGCACCTGCATCTGCAAAGATGTGGGTGCTTTTTTGTGCTTTCAGAAAAGGGAAAGGCGAATACACAAAGAAAGTTTGCAAGAAATGGGGTTAAGCAATGGGGTGGGAAAAATTTTTATAGAGAAAAAAAAGAGTGGACAGGTGAAACATAATCACCTGTCCACTCTTTTTGCGATACATATATATGTATATCAGTGACAGTTCAGAAAGTTACCATTCGTTGCGCAGCGTGACTGTCCCCTGTTCGACGTGCCATATTTTGCGCCCCTCGATGGCAGGAAACTCCTTTTCGTCGTGACTCACCACCACAATGGCCGCTTGGCGGCGCACCTCGTTGAGCAGGGCATAGAGTTCGTGGCGCGATGCCTCGTCGAGGTGCGTTTCGGGTTCGTCGAGCAGCAGCAAGTCGGGTTTCGGCGCAAAGGCACGCGCCAGAAGCGTACGCTGCCACTGACCGCCGCTGAGGTCGGAAATGGGACGCGAGGCTAAGTCCGACAGCCCGAAGAGCGCCAGCGCCTCGTCGGCCCAGCCCTTTAACTCGGCACTGAGCGGCTGCCACACCTTTTTGCGGCAGGAAAGGCCCGAGCGCACAATGTCGACCACGGTGGTGGGAAACTGGCGGTCGATGTGGCGGTATTGCGGCAGATAGCCCATGGTAATGCCCTTTTGCCGCTCAATGCGGCCACGTGTGGGCGGCAACAGTCCGGCAATGAGCCGCAGCAGCGTGGTTTTGCCGCCGCCGTTCGGTCCGGTGAGCACCACAAAGTCGTTGTTGAGCAGTTCTTGGCTGATGTGACACAGAACATGGCGTTCGCCGTAGCTCAGGCAAACGTCCGAAATATGCAGTATGGGTGAAGGCATGGCTGAAAAAATTATTGAATGAAGCACACCGATGGTGAGCAGACAGGGATATTCCTCTTTTTCAAAAAAAATATTTCCCCAAACAAAAAGAACGTAGACGCTTTGCCGACAAGGACCGGCGCAGCATTTGCACCTTGGTTTAGCGCGGTGCAGCGGTTTGCGTCAGTGCGTCGGTGATGAGGCGCAGCTGGCGCGGCACGTCGTAGTCGAGCGGATTGATTTCGACCACCCGGGCACCAATGGCCTCGGCAATTTGTCGGGCAGCACGCCCCGTGTGTTCCTTGGATATAAACACCGTAGTCACCCCCTCGGCGCGCGCACGGCTTATGATTTGGCGAATGCGCGCTGCCGAAGGCTCCTTGCCGTCGTGTTCCACGGCAATTTGCCGCAAGCCGTAGCGACGGGCCAAATAACCCAGGGCAGGGTGGTGGATGATGAATGAACGGTGGCGCAGCGGCTTCAAGGCGCGGTGCAGCGAATCGTCGAGCAGTTCGTTGCTGCGGCAAAAACGCGCAAGGTTCTGCTGATAGGTTTGGCTGTTGGCCGAATCAAGCCGACACAGCGCGCGGCAAGCTACAGCGGCCATACTGTTGAGGTTTTCGGGCGACATCCATACGTGCGGGTCGATGCTCGTTTGTCCGTCGTGCTGGTGGTGATGGTCGAAAAGCGGCGTGACATTGCGCCCCAAATCGAAAGTGGGCAAATGCGGAATGGCCGAAAGCAACCTGGGCAGTTTGCTCTGCTCAAAACCCAGCGTACCAACGCGGAAGAGCGCCTCGCTGTCGTCGAGCGTCATCATTTGTCCGGGCGTGGGTTCGTAAGTTTCGGGCGACGCACCAACGGGCATGAGCGTTTCGGCGGTGAAATGCGTTCCGGCAATTTGTTCCACCACATAGCGCACAGGCTCAATGCTCACTGTGAGCTTCGGCGCCTCGTTGGGCGTTTGGCTGCTGTTGCAGCTTGTGAACAGCGCAAGGACGAGTAATAGGGAGAAAGTAAGTATTTGACGAATGTACATACAGAAATATATAATATATAAAAACAGAAAGATACAAAGGGTGGGGCTGTGAGGCCTCAGTAAAAAGAGAGTGGCAGGGAAGCCCCTGGTAAAAGGGACCGGCAGTGCGGCAAACAGGCAAGGACGAAAGCCTAATGTGCCGCAGCTACCCAAGCCTGAGCTAGCAGCCAGTAACGCACGTATTTGCCGAAACCAATGGCCAGCATGGCGTAGGGCAACTTGACGCGCATGAAACCCATGGCCACGGTGATGACGCTGCCCAACAATGGTGTCCACGCCAGCAGTCCCGCCCAGGCACCGTAGTTGCGCACCCAGCGTTTACCGCGTTCCAACTTTTCAGGTTTCACCTTGGTCCAGCGCAAAATCCATTCGTCGCGGCCCAATGACCCGACACCATAGTTGAAGAGCGAACCGAGCGTGTTGCCGGCCGTTCCCCAAACCACGAGGCCGTCGGGGTCGGCTCCGGCAGCCAAAAGTCCCAGCATCACGGCTTCGGAACTGAATGGGAAAAAGCTACCGGCCAAAAAGGCAGCGATGAACATGCCGAAATCGCCGTAGGTAATAAGTATTTGTATAAAATCGTTCATAACAGTGGTCTTTTAAGAAAGCATTTCCATGACTTTATAAAGCATTTGCTTGTCTTTAAGAAAGTTTTTGCATGTTATGCATATATGTGCAAAGTTACGCATTTCTTCGTTTTCCGAGCTAAATCAAACTTTTCTTTGTAATTTTGCAAGCAAATAAATAAAATAGATTGAAATATGAGTTTACAATGCGGTATTGTGGGCTTGCCCAACGTGGGTAAGTCAACCCTTTTTAACTGCCTGAGTAATGCCAAGGCACAGTCGGCAAACTTTCCCTTTTGCACCATCGAACCCAACGTGGGCGTAATTACGGTGCCCGATGAACGATTGACCAAACTGGCCGAACTGGTACACCCCGGACGCATCGTCCCCACCACGGTCGAAATTGTCGACATCGCCGGACTTGTGAAAGGCGCTTCGAAAGGCGAAGGGTTGGGCAACCAGTTCCTGGGTAACATCCGCGAAACCGATGCCATCATCCACGTGCTCCGCTGCTTCGACGACGGTAACGTGGTACACGTAGATGGTAGCGTTGACCCCGTGCGCGACAAGGAAATCATTGACACCGAGTTGCAGCTGAAAGACCTTGAAACCGTTGAAAACCGCATTAAGCGCGTGGAGAAAATTGCACAGGTCGGCGGCGATAAAAATGCCAAGGTCGAATACGAAGTACTCGTGGCCTACCGCGAAGCCCTGCTCCAGGGCAAAAGCGCACGCAGCGTGCAGTTCGAAACCAAAGAAGAACAAAAAGCAGCCAAGGGCTTGTTCCTGCTCACCTCAAAGCCCGTGCTCTACGTGTGCAACGTCGACGAGGCATCGGCTGCCACGGGCAATGAATATGTGGAACGCGTACGCGAAGCCGTAAAGGACGAAGGCGCCGAAGTGCTTGTGCTTGCTGCACAAACTGAAGCCGACATTGCCGAACTCGAAACCTACGAAGAACGACAGATGTTCCTGCAAGACGTTGGCCTCGAAGAGAGCGGATGCAACCGACTCATCAAAACGGCCTACAAAATGCTCGAACTCGAAACCTTCATCACGGCCGGCGAAATGGAAGTGAAGGCTTGGACCTATCACCGTGGCTGGAAAGCACCGCAGTGTGCCGGCGTTATCCACACCGACTTCGAAAAAGGCTTTATCCGAGCTGAAGTTATCAAGTACGACGACTACATCCGCCTCGGTTCTGAATCAGCTGTGCGCGATGCCGGTTTGCTCCATGTCGAAGGCAAGGAATACGTGGTGCAGGATGGCGACATCATGCACTTCCGCTTCAACGTGTAAGCGCTCCTCACCTATACATATCCATCACCTACACATCCATCACTTTGTAAAAACGAAATCAAGATAGATAGCATGGTAATTTGGGATCCTTCAGAAATTGCCTTTAGCTTTGGCCACTTTGCCGTACGCTGGTACTCACTCTGCTGGTGTATCGGCCTGGCTTTAGGCTATGTTGTGGTGTATAAACTGTACAAACAGCAACGCATACCTCAGGAAAAATTCGACCCGCTCTTCCTCTACTGCTTCGTCGGCATATTGGCCGGAGCACGTCTGGGGCACTGCCTGCTCTACGAACCCGCGTATTTCCTCAGTCATCCGCTCGAAATGTTCCTGCCCATTCGTTTTCTGCCCGACGGCGGTTGGAAATTCGTGGGCTATGCCGGTTTAGCCTCGCACGGCGGTACCTTCGGCTTGATGGTTGCGCTGTGGCTCTACGTACGCAAATACAAGGTCAACCTGCTTCGCGTGCTCGACAACATCGCCATAGCCACCCCCATCTGCGCCTGTTTCATTCGTTTGGGCAACCTCATGAACTCCGAGATTGTGGGCAAGTTCACCGGCAGCGACTACGGATTTGTGTTCGTGCAAAATGGCGACACCCTTCCGCGCCACCCCGGTCAGCTTTACGAAGCCGTGGCCTATCTACTCTTTTTCATCGTAGGTTTGTGGCTCTATCGCCGCTTTAAGCAGCGCGTCGGCACGGGTTTCTACTTCGGCTACTGCCTCACCACCATCTTTGCCTTCCGCTTCATTGTCGAGTTCTGCAAGGAAGTGCAGGAACCCTGGGAGCTGGCCATGCAGCAAAGCATCGGACTGAACCAGGGACAGCTGTTGAGCATCCCCTTCGTGCTGCTCGGCATCTATTGCCTTTCGGGCGGCAAATACTGTAAGAAATGGGGCGACAACGGCACCATTTAAATCCCTCTTGATAAACAGAAAAACCCCTCATTTGGCAGCGCAAAAGTTTTTGCCGGCCGAATGAGGGGTTTTTGATTTGGCAAAATTTGGCACTTCATGTAAATAAATTATCAAATTCAGCCCCATTCACATAAAAAAAAAACCATACTGTAATGTATTGTGCGTTAAATTAGCTATCTTTGCCGCGCATTGGGACACCAATATGTGGCTGTACTATGCGCCATACCGCTTTTATAGTCCGTTTGGTGCAGAGGAACGAAACATAAAACCTATCAAATCAATTTTATATGCAGACTAAACTCTATCTCTCATTGGCACTTGCCGGCTCATTGGCGCTGACTTCGTGCAAAAAACTGGGTGAGCTTTCAGCAGACAATTTCACTGTAACTCCTTCACCCATGGAGGCTGTAAGCGGTAAAGTGCCCGTAACCATCAACGGTCGCTTCCCCGAAAAGTACATGAAGAAAAAGGCCGTAGTAACCGTAACGCCCGAAATCCGCTACGAAGGTGGCAAAGCTACCGGTCAGAGCGCAACTTTCCAGGGTGAAAAGGTACAAGGCAATGACCAGGAAATCTCTTACAAGCTGGGCGGCAACTACACGATGAAGAATTCGTTCGACTACGTTCCCGAAATGCAGAAGAGCGAACTCTATCTTACGTTCCAGGCTCGTGTAGGCAAGAAAGAAGTTGAAGTTCCCGCTGTGAAGGTAGCCGACGGCGTTCTCGCCACTTCTACCCTCATCAAGGAAACTGCCGGACAGGGTACCCCCGCCGACGCTGCAGATGCTTACCAGTATGCTATCAAGCAGACCAAGCAGGCTCAGATTAAGTACCTCATCAACCAGGCTAACGTACGCACCAGCGAACTCAAGTCTACTTCTGTTCAGGAATTCGTGAAGACGCTCCGCGACATCAAGGCTGACCAGAAAGGCTTTATGCTCGAAAATATCGAAGTTTCTGCTTACGCTTCACCCGATGGTGACCTCGACTTCAACACCAAGTTGGCCGAAAAGCGTCAGAACACCTCGTCAAACTATGTGAGCAAGCAGCTCAAGGCTAACGAACTCAACACCAAGGTTGACGAAAAGTACACCGCTGAGGACTGGGACGGCTTCAAGGAACTCCTTCAGGCTTCAAACATCCAGGATAAGGACGTAATCCTCCGCGTACTCTCTATGTACGAAGATCCCGAAGAACGCGAAAAGCAAATCCGCAACCTCTCTGCAGGTTACAAGGAACTCGCTGACGAAATTCTTCCCGAACTCCGTCGCGCTCGCCTCACCATCAACTACAACCTCATTGGCCGCACCGATGACGAAATCAAGCAGCAGTACAAGGCTGACGCTAAGGAACTCTCTGTAGAAGAACTCCTTTACGCTGCTACCCTCACCAACGATGCCAACGAGAAGAAGGATATCTACACCACTACTACCAAACAGTATCCCGAGGATTACCGCGCTTACAACAACCTCGCTAGCCTCGCTTATCAGGATGGCGACCTCGCTGCTGCCAAGAACTACCTGGCACAGGCTGCTGCCAAGAAGGGCGACGCTGCTGAAGTTAACGCTAACCGCGCATTCGTAGCTATGGCCGAAGGTAACTATGACGAAGCTCAGAACTACCTCTCTAAGGCTACTGCTGCTAAGAACTACAACGAACTCCTCGGTAACCTCCAGGTAGCTCAGGGCAACTACGCTCAGGCTGCTCAGAGCCTCCAGGGCGTGAAGACCAACTCTGCTGCTTTGGCACAGATCCTCAACAAGGACTACACCGCTGCTGCTTCTACGCTCAGCCAGGTTGCTAAGCCCAACGCTACTACCAGCTACCTCAAGGCCATCGTTTCTGCCCGCACCGGTCAGAACGCAGCTGTTATCTCGAACCTCAAGGATGCCATCGCTAAGGATGCCAACCTCAAGGCTCGTGCCGCTAAGGACCTCGAATTCGTAGCCCTCTTCAACGACGCTAACTTCCAGAGCCTCGTAAAGTAATTTAAGCACGCTATCATTCGCCCCACGCCTTTGCGTCGAGGCCGGATGCATTCATAGCTTTATGCATAAAGCCAATGTACAAGCCATTTAAAACGACTTGTTGCATTGGCTTTTTTTGTTTTTCTATCCGACATATTTCCGTTTTTGCAGGTTATGAATACTTTCTCAGATACGCAAAAAACATTGCGTTGTAAAAAGTCCGTGTAAAAACGCAACAACGTGTACGTGTTTCAGACAGGCCTACCTGCCTTACTTTCTTTTGTAACAGCATGTCAAAGAACGCAGTATGAATTAAAGAGTTGGAAAACTGGTTTTTTCATCCATTGTTGCAAAGATACAACTTTGTCACCCCGAAAACCAACTTTTTTCGGCACCTGATATCGCACCTCGCGTTTTTCAAACAGCCCCCAACAGCCCGTATCCCCTTTATTTACAAGCATTCCCGAACGTTTTTCAAGTCCCGAAAAAATGAAATAGGGATATACCTTTTAATCCCATTCCGATTTTCAAAACGTACGAAGCCCACGCATTCCCTCCACCCAAATTTCTATAAAACCCCAAAAAAGCCCGAAGCGCACAGAGCGTTTCGGGCTTTCGTATTCGTAATAAGTAAGTGTTCAGAGGTCAAAAAAGATGCTGAACACCTACTTTCAATGAGTTTCTCGGTTCTTCGTCGGTTTATTTCACCTCGATTTCGTCCACAAAGATAAAGGCAGGCGAGCCCTTACCACTGTGCCATTGCGGCATAGCCGATTCAGGCTTTAGCGTCACCTGAATGAAGCGCACCTTAGTCGGAGCAAAGCTGAGCGACAGCGAGTGAATGCCGTTGGGCGTTTCCTCAGTCATCTGCGGATAAGTCTTCACAGCCAGTTCGCGCATTTCGCCACCTTCAGTTTCAGCACCGCACACCTTAAATTCGCGTGCACCGAAAATCCAGTCACCCTTTTCAACACAAGTGTTCACATTCACCTGGCTCACCTCCTTCAGTTCGCCCAAGTCGATGGTAGCCTGCAAATCCTTGCCCACAAAGCCAATCCAGCGGCCCGTGCGGTAGTTCGTGTTGTTGCCACGCAAACCGTCAACCAGCAGCGGCGCACCGCTGTAGTCGTAGCCCTTGTGAGGCGCGTTCGTCAGCGTAATCGGGCAAGCCGTAGCCTTGTGGAAGGTAAAGTCCTCCTGCACCTCAGGCGTCTGACCCTGTGTACGGAAAGCAGCCGCACGGAGTTTGCCCGACTGACGCACCAGCAAGTTACCCTCGTATTTCGGCGATGAAGCCGTAGGCGCCGTGCCGTCGAGCGTATAATGAATGTCAGCCCCGTCGAAAGTCGAGAGCGTCACCTTGATAGCACGTTCAGCCGTATCAGTGCCACAAGCCATTTTCACGTTGTAAATCGTGTGCGCATAGTTATAGTTCTTGATGCGATACAAGTCGATGAGTTTCGGCAGACGCTGCATGAACGCATCAAAGTTCTTCTGCTCAGGAGCACACCACTGAATTTCGCTCAGTGCAGCCATACGCGGCAGTTCCATGTATTCCACCTGGCGGTAAGTTTTCATATACTCCGTCCAGCAGTTAGCCTGCACACCAATGATGTGCTTCTGCTCCTCGGGCGTAAGGCTCTTAGGCATAGGCTCGTAGCTATACACACGCTCAATGGGCAAGAAACCACCGATAGCCTCCGGTTCGTTCTTCGTGTCAGCACTCTGGTAATAGTCGAAGTATAGGTAAGTGTTCGGCGTCATAATCACGTCGTGCTTCTGACGCGCCGCCTCGATGCCACCCCCTTCGCCACGCCACGACATCACCGTAGCGTTCGGAGCCAGTCCGCCTTCGAGCGTTTCGTCCCAGCCAATCATCTGTCGTCCCAGCTTGTTGAGCGTGTTCTCAGCACGTTTGATGACATAGCTCTGCAAACGCTCCTCGGCCGTATGTTTGCCGTCAGCCTGCAAGTTGTTAGCCTTGATGCGCGCCTGACATTTGGCACATTTAGCCCACTGCGTTTTGGGGCACTCGTCGCCACCCACATGAATGTAAGTCGAAGGGAAGAGTTTCACCACCTCCTTGAGCACATTGTCAATAAATTCAAAGGTCTTGTCGTTACCGGCGCAAAGCACATTGTCCGACACACCCCAAATTTGCCACACATCATACGGTCCCCCCGTACAGCCCAGTTCGGGATAAGCCGCCAAAGCCGCCTGCATGTGCCCCGGCAGGTCAATTTCCGGGATAATCGTGATGTAGCGTTCAGCCGCATAGCGCACGATGTCCTTAATTTCCTTTTGCGTGTAGTAACCCCCGTAAGGTTTACCATCGTATTTACCCGAGTTGTGGCCAATCACCGTTTGCGCACGGCGCGAACCGATTTCAGTCAGTTTCGGGTATTTTTTAATTTCAATGCGCCAACCCTGGTCATCAGTCAGGTGCCAGTGAAAGCGGTTAATGTTGTGCAGCGCCAGCATGTCGATGAAGCGGCGGATAGAGTCCGTCGTCACGAAGTGGCGCGACACATCCAAGTGAGCACCACGGTAAGCAAAGCGCGGTTCGTCAGTCACCTCGACCGAGGGAATGTGAATGCTCGTGGCCTGACCCATAGGCAAAGCCTTGCGCAGCGTTTGGCAAGCATAGAACACACCGGCAGCCGATGCACCGTCGAGCAGAATAATGTCGCTGTTCACGCGAATGTTGTAAGCCTCAGGGTTTTCATCCTTCAGAGCCGCACTCATGCGAATGCACTTACGCTGCAGCGGTTCGGTAGTAGTGAGCAGTTGCAGCCCCGTAGCCTCCTTGATAAAAGCCGCCAGATATTCGGCATTGCGCTTCATAGCCTTGTCGCCCTTGGGGTAGGCAATGAGCGTACGCGCATTGAGTTCGAAACTGCCGGCCTGAGTATTTTTAACCTCTTTAGGCAGCGGCACCACATGAAAGTCGGCATGTTGTGCCCATGCTGAGCCAGGCAGCACCGAAGCACAGACCACAATGGCAGCAGCAATTTTATTTTTCAAGTTCATGATGAAAAGATTAAATAGTAAGCAGATGTGTGAGAAATACGAAGGAAGGTCATGCCCGTTAGCATCCCCAAACATAATTGTAGATGCCCAATGCACTCAGCAGCAGTGCCGAAAGGTTGAACCACGCCGGAAACCACCGGGCACGCGCCAACGCATAGTAATGCGCCATGAGCAAAGCCGTGTTTACCACATAAATCGGCATGATGTCGTGATAGTACTGCGGCAGCCCTACGAGTGCAGCCGTAAGCAGCACCTGCTGCGTGGTGATGCAGTAAAACAGCATGCGGATACGGATTTTGTCGTTGTAGGCCGTGTGAAAAAAGTGGATAAATGCCGGAATGCTAAAGAGCAGCAGCACAACGGCGCTGACCACTTCAGCCTGCGACAGCACGCTGTAGTCGGGCAGTTGCGGCACAAACCATTGGGGCAGATACAAAAAGGCCGAATCAAGCCGGTTATGCCAAATGGCATAGGCCGCCGAAGCCCAGTAGGGAAGTGCTAAGCCGAAAATGCCCGCCATGAACGTGCGCCACGTCAGTCCACGAAGAGGAATCAGCAAGCAAAAGTAAAAACCCAGTGCAAACAGCAGGAGAGGGGGAAAAAGCAAACTGCCCAGGCCCACACACAAAAACGTGTGGAACACATAGCCCTCGGGGCGGCGGTGCTGGTAGGAGGCAAACAGCGTGTGGTAACTCAGTACCCACAGCAGCATCGACAGCATGCCGCTGTGCAAGCCATGAAGCTGCGGGCAGATGAGCATCAAAAACAGGAATGTGGTGCTCATCATGCGCGAACGGATACGCAGCAGCGTGTTGCGGTTGTTGAGTTCCATGATAAGATAGGCTGTGAAGCCTGTGAGCACCAGTCCGGCCCACAGGCTCCAGTTAGCCCAATCGGGTAAAGCCCACAACGGCAGTGTGAGCAATGCCATGACAGGCAAGGTAAATTCGCCCGTCACAATGCTTTTTCGCAAAGAATGTCCTTCCAAAATGTGGTTTGTTCTTAATTAACCATTGGCCGTTGCAGCCCATAATCATCTGCAACGGCCCGGAATGTGAAGAGCCGACAGCCGTCACTGCCTGGTGAGAGTAAGGTTCAAGCAGCGCCACCGTCGGGGGGGGAATGAGGCTAAAGGTCGCGGCCGATGTCAGAACGGAAATACTTTTTCTCGAACTGAATTTGCTGCGCACCCGCCATCGACTTCTGCAAAGCCTCGGCCTTGTCAGCACCGTAAGAGCTGACCGCAATGACACGTCCGCCCGCAGTTACGAGTTTACCATCCTTCATGGCCGTTCCGGCATGGAACACCACGCTGCCCTCAACATCGGCATGCGTAATTTCGTAGCCCTTATCGTAAGCACCCGGGTATCCGCCCGACACACACATCACACAAACCGCAGCACGCGGGTCGAACGTAACAGTGCGCTGGTCAAGGTTGCCCTCAGCCACCCCTTCGAAAAGGTCCACAATGTCCGACTGCAGGCGCAGCATCACCGTTTCGGTTTCAGGGTCGCCCATGCGGCAGTTATATTCGATAACTTTCGGCTGACCATCGCAGTTGATGAGGCCGAAGAAAATGAAGCCCTTGTAGTCAATGCCCTCAGCAGCCAGTCCGTCGACCGTCGGACGGATAATTTCGTCCTCAACCTTCTGCATCCACGCCTTGTCGGCAAAGGGAACCGGCGAAACCGAACCCATACCGCCCGTGTTGAGGCCCGTGTCGCCCTCGCCAATGCGCTTGTAGTCCTTGGCCTCGGGCAAAATCTGATAGTGCTTACCATCGGTAATCACAAATACCGAGCATTCGATGCCCGACAGGAATTCCTCGATAACCACGCGGCTCGAAGCGTTGCCAAACATACCGCCCAGCATAGAGCGCAGTTCGCGCTGCGCCTCCTCAAGGGTAGGCAGAATCAGCACACCCTTACCGGCACACAGACCATCGGCCTTGAGCACGTAGGGAGCTTGCAGTGTTTCGAGGAAACGGCATCCCTCTTCCACCTGCGTACCATCAAACGTAGCATAAGCCGCCGTCGGAATGTGATGACGCTTCATGAAGCCCTTGGCAAAGTCTTTTGAGCCTTCGAGTACAGCACCGGCCTTCGACGGACCGATAACGGGCATGTGGCTGAGCGTGGGGTGATTCTTGAAAAAGTCGTAGACACCGTTCACCAGCGGATCCTCCGGTCCCACCACCAGCATATCGATTTTTTCGGTTTCGACAAAGCGGGCAATGCCTTCGAAGTCGTTGACGCCGAGGGCCACGTTTTCGCCCACCTGAGCGGTACCGGCATTACCCGGTGCGATAAACAGTTTTTCGATTTTGTCGCTCTGAGCGATTTTCCAAGCCAAGGCGTGCTCACGGCCGCCGCTTCCTAAAAGTAGGAGTTTCATAAGGTTAAAAGCTTTAGGGTGCGTGAGGGCAGTTCCCCGTAAGGGCAACCCTCGTAAAAAATTAGTTTAATTTCATTTCGTCAGCCTTCATCACATCACGCTGAATGATTTTGCCCTGTTTATTGATGAGCATGCACGAAGGCACATAGTGCAAGCCCAGCGTTTCGACCAGCGGCGAGGCAAAAGCCTTGCGGTCGCACACCACAGGGTATTTCAGCGAGTCGCGTTTGATGCTGTTGCGCAGCACCTCGCGGTCCACGTCCATCGACACAATCAGGCAGTCCCATTCAGATTTGGCCGCTTTCAGTTTTTTCTTGGCCTGACGCAAAAACGCCATGCTCTCGGCCTGCCACGTAGCCACACACAGAATGGCCAGCTGTTTACCCTCGTAGTCAGCGCGGGTCACGGTTTTGCCATCGAGCGTCACCGCCTTGAAGTCGGGCAGCATTTCGCCCACCCCGTTTTCGAAAATAGGGCGGTAAAAATTGTCGAGATACACCACCGCCTGCGTGCGCGGTTGCGCCTTTTTCAGCACGTCCAGCAGGTTGAGTGCCATTTTCGTGTCGGGCGTTTGCTTCAACGCAAAGTAACGCCGGAACACCGCCACAGCCGCCAGCGATTTGCTGTGCGTGCGAATGAACTGTTCAGCCGCCAGTTTGTGCGTATTCTCGGGTTTGCCGGCAATTTCTTCTCTGAACTCCGTCAGCATTTTGTTTTCGTCGGTACCGGTAATTTCAGCATCGCCAATTTTGGCAGCGTCGCCTTTCATTTTGATGGTTTTACCCGGTTCAGCCACGAGGTAAGTTTGCGTAAAGTTAGGGTAGAGCAGCGTAAGGATGGCCGGTTCCGTCAGTTTACGTTCGTAGGTAAACTGTCCGTCCTCAATGCGGATGGTGTCGACCCCATCGAACGAGCCGTCTTCGCTGAACACATAAAATTCGGCCGTCGTGATGTTAGCCAGTTTGCCTTTAATGCGCACGCGGTCCTTGCCCGGTCCGCAGGCAGTTAGGGCAGCAAGCAACGTGAACATCACAAATAAAGAGTGAAAGTATTTCATGAGGCAAAAATGTTAGTAAGACACTAATAAAGAATGAAGGAGTAGGGCAGAGCCGTTCGGAGCGTATGGGCCCGTCAGCATTCAACGCCCGTTTCGGCCTCCGTTTTCATGCGTGCAAGCAGCGCCAGTGCCTTGTCCTCCTCGGCCTCCATGATTTCGCGTTCGCCCGGTCCTTTGTCGTTGATGCCGCAAAGGTGCAGCACACCGTGAATCACCACGCGGTTCAGTTCGTCGGCGTAGGTTTTATTGAAAAGTTCGGCGTTCGTTCGCACCGTGTCGATGCTGATGAACAAGTCGCCGCTGATGCGGTTACCCTGACAATAGTCGAAGGTAATGATGTCGGTGAAATAGTCGTGTTTCAGAAATTCGCGGTTTACCTCCAGAATTTTCGGGTCGTCGCAAAACACGTAAGTCACCTCGCCCACCCGTTTGCCGTAAGTTTCGGCCACCGCCTTCACCCATCGGCTGATGAGTTCTTCGCACAGGTCGGGCATGTTGACGTGAATGGTATTGAATGTAATCATGCTGAATGCAACAAAACTTTCTGTTGAAATAAAAAAATTAAGGCTCCATGAAGTCGAAAAGCGACGTTTGCCGGGGTTCGCGCGATGCGATGCTGCGTCCCAGATGCTCGTAAGCCTTTTCCGTCACCTCGCGTCCGCGCGGTGTGCGGCGTATAAATCCCTCTTTGATGAGGTAAGGTTCGTACACCTCCTCCACCGTACCGCTGTCCTCGCCAATGGCCGTGGCTATGGTAGATATGCCCACGGGGCCACCCTTGAATTTGTCGATGATGGTGAGCAGGATTTTATTGTCGATTTCGTCGAGTCCGTATTTGTCGATGTTCAACGCCTCGAGCGCATACTGCGTAATCGGTAAATCAATGCAACCGTTGCCCTTTACCTGTGCAAAGTCGCGCACACGGCGCAGCAAGGCATTGGCAATACGCGGCGTACCACGCGAACGGCCTGCAATTTCGCCAGCCGCCTCAGGGCTGATGGGCACTTTCAAGATGCTTGCCGAACGCGCCACGATGCGGCTGAGCGTATCGGCATCGTAGTACTCAAGGTGCAGGTTGATGCCGAATCGCGCCCGGAGTGGGGCAGTGAGCAGTCCGCTGCGCGTCGTTGCTCCCACCAGCGTAAAGGGGTTCAGGTCAATTTGAATACTGCGGGCAGCCGGCCCCTTGTCAATCATGATGTCGATGCGGTAGTCCTCCATCGCCGAGTAAAGGTACTCCTCGACCACGGGCGAAAGTCGGTGAATTTCGTCGATAAACAGCACATCGTTCGTTTCAAGGCTCGTCAGCAGTCCCGCCAGGTCGCCCGGTTTGTCGAGCACCGGCCCCGAAGTCAGCTTAAAGCCCACCCCCAGTTCGTTGGCAATGATGTTCGAGAGCGTGGTTTTACCCAGTCCCGGCGGACCGTGCAGCAAAGTATGGTCCAGCGGTTCGCCGCGGTATTTTGCCGCTTCGACAAACACCCTCAGGTTCTCGACCACCTTGCTCTGTCCGCTAAAGTCCTCGAACCGCAGCGGGCGCAGGGCATTTTCGAAGTCGCGCTCGGTGGTTGTGGGCGAATACTGTTCGGCGCGTATGTCAAATGAATCTTCTGTCATGTAAAAGGAAATGTTTGAAAAAAACGATTGTCCGCCAGTCAGGCAAACTCTCTCGCAAAATTACACAAAAACCCCGACTTTACCCCCACCCACCTAAATAATACTGCAAGCCTTAGGCGTCATTTTGCAGAAAATACTAACTTCGCGCTTCGTAAAGTTGCTGTTTCTCAACTTTTTTGCCCGAAAAAGCCGTTTCCTGCACCCACAGCTCCAGGCGCGGCCTCTACTCGCGCAGTCCGCTTTGCCGCATCGGCACTCCGCGCTTGTTTTGCCTGTGTAGCCTTTTGTAAATAGTTTGAACACAACTGGCCGAAAGGTGAACAATGGTGAAATGACCGACGCACGTATGCACTGATTTTTCCACAGCGAAGGTGTGCCGGAAGCCGAATTTGTGATTTTTTTGAAAGCGCTGATTATCAATAGTTCCGAGATTGTTCGAACTAGCTCGGAACTAATTCGCACAAGCTCGGAACTAATTTCAACAAGCTCGGAACTAATTCGCACAAGCTCGGAACTAAATCGCACAACCGCGGAGCAAATTTTTTCGACAAGCCGCTCCGTTGCGAAAAAAGCAGAAAAGAACCGATTTTTGGTTTAAAAGTTTTTCACGTTCGGCGCAGGTCATTTCTGTCCGTCAAGCAAGTAAACACAAACTATGTTATGGTATTGAATTATATTTGGGTAGCCTTCTTCCTCATTGCCTTTGTCATCGCCGCCGTCAAGCTCGTGTGCTTTGGCGATTTGGAAGTGTTTCCCGCCATTATGAATTCCACCTTCGACACCGCCAAAACCGCCTTCGAAATATCCCTCGGTCTCACCGGCGTGCTGTCGCTTTGGCTCGGCATTATGAAAATCGGCGAGCGCGGAGGCCTTATCGACGCCCTGGCCCGTTTGCTCAGCCCCGTGTTCGGTAAGCTGTTTCCCGATGTGCCACGCAATCATCCCGTGTTTGGCAACATCTTTATGAACCTTTCGGCCAATATGCTCGGCCTCGACAATGCCGCCACCCCCCTCGGCCTGAAAGCCATGGAACGCCTGCAGGAACTCAATCCGCGCAAAGACACGGCCTCGAACCCCATGATTATGTTCCTGGTGCTCAACACCTCGGGCCTCACCATCATACCCGTGAGCATCATGGTGTATCGCGCACAACTCGGAGCCGCACAACCCACCGACGTGTTCATTCCCCTGCTCCTGGCCACCTTCTTCTCGACCCTCGTCGGGCTGATAGCCACCAGCCTTTACCAGCGCATCAATCTGCTGCAGCCCGTGCTGCTCGGCACGTTGGGCGCCATGTCGGTCGGTGTGGCAGCACTGATGTGGGGCTTCAGCCGGCTCGACGGCCCTATGATGAACCTTGTGGGCACCACCACAGCCAATGTGCTGCTGTTTACCATCGTGGTGCTGTTTATCGTGGCCGGACTGCGACGCAAAGTCAACGTCTACGACGCCTTTATCGAAGGCGCCAAGGGAGGGTTTGAAACCGCCGTGCGCATCATTCCCTATCTCGTGGCCATGCTCGTTGCCATCGGCGTGTTTCGCGCTTCGGGCGCCATGGATTGGGTGATAGGCAGCATCGAGTGGCTGGTGCGCCTTTGCGGTTTCGACAGCCAGTGGGTCGGCGCCCTGCCAACCGCCCTGATGAAGCCCCTTTCGGGCAGCGGCGCACGCGGCATGATGGTCGATGCCATGACCACCTACGGTGCCGACTCGTTTGTGGGCCGCCTGAGCTGCGTGTTCCAAGGCTCCACCGACACCACCTTCTACATCCTTGCCGTTTACTTCGGTTCCGTAGGCATCAGCCGCACGCGCCATGCCGTGGCCTGTGGCTTGTTGGCCGACTTTGCCGGCATCGTGGCCGCTATCGGCATTTGCTACCTCTTCTTTTAGGCCGCTGTCCCTTCCTCCCGGTGGCTTTTGGGCAACAGACGGAACGAGGGTGATTCTTTGATTTTGACGTTAAAATCCCCGTAAAGCCGCACATTACGGAATATTATTGCTATTTTTGCGCGTTAACGTGCCTAAAACGGCCAAACATGGCTGACAAAGCAGCAAACACAGCTAACAAACAATTCAATCATAGCTAACAAACAGCGTAATTCTCACATGAAACAGTACAAATTGGTGAACAACCTTTTGGGTTGGCTCACCTTTGCCATTGCGGCATTCACCTACTGCATGACGGTGGAGCCCACGGCCAGCTTTTGGGATTGCCCTGAGTTCATCACCACGGCTTACAAGCTCGAGGTGGGTCACCCGCCCGGTGCGCCGTTCTTTATGCTCACGGCCAACTTCTTCACACAGTTCACTAACGACCCCGCGCAAGTGGCATTTTGCGTAAACATTATGTCGGCGCTGCTCTCGGCACTGTGTATCCTGTTCCTATTCTGGACCATTACCCACCTTACACGCATGATTCTGACCGATGGTAAAAACGAGGTGAGCCTTGCCCAAACCATCGTCATCATGGGTAGCGGTTTGGCCGGTGCCCTGGCCTATACCTGGAGCGACACCTTCTGGTATTCGGCCGTCGAAGGCGAAGTTTATGCCTATTCGTCGATGTTTACCGCATTGGTATTCTGGCTCATTCTCAAGTGGGAAGAACACGCCGACGAACCCCATTCCGACCGTTGGATTATCCTGATTTTCTATCTCACAGGCCTCTCCATCGGTGTTCACCTCCTGAACCTCCTTTGCTTGCCCGCCATTGCCCTCGTTTACTATTACAAGCGCAATCCGCAGGCCAACCTCAAAGGTTCACTCGTGGCTTTGGCCATCTCCATGCTGCTCGTTGCCGCTGTGCTCTACGGTGTAGTGCCCGGCGTAGTCAAGGTAGGCGGCTGGTTTGAATGGTTCATGGTCAATACCCTCGGTCTGCCCTTTAACACGGGTATGATTCTCTACATTCTGCTGCTCATCGGTGTGGTACTTTCAGCCATTTGGAGCACCACTCGCCACAACCGTTCGCTCACCACGCTGCTTTACGGCCTGAGCGTAGCCCTGCTGGGCATCCCCTTCATGGGTCACGGTTTCACCTCCTTTATCATCGCTTTGGTGGTATTGGTAGCCCTGGCCATCGTGCTGCGCCTGAAGGATAAGGAAGGCAACTACCTGCTCCGCAAGCGCTTCCTGAACACTTCGCTGCTCTGTATGCTGGTGCTCATGATTGGTTACTCGTCGTATGCCGTCATCGTGATTCGTTCAACGCAGAACACCCCCATGGACCAAAACTCACCCGAGGACATCTTTACCCTCGGCTCGTACATGGGTCGCGAACAGTATGGTAACTACCCCTTGCTCAAGGGCGAAGCCTTCTGCTCGCAGGAACAGGCTTACATGGCCGGTGCCATTAAGTATGAACACAGCATGCGCACCCAGCGCAAAGAAAAGGCATCGCCCGACGAAGCCGACCAATACGAAGAAATCGAAGAAACCAGCGGCGTGAAATACCCCGGTGGACTCACCATGCTCTTCCCCCGTATGTGGAGTGCCGGACACACGGCACAGTATCAGCAGTGGATGGGCGACATTACAATGAACAACGTCACCTTCAGTACCCCCGAAGGCTACGAAGTGCCGGGACAAATGCCCTCGCAACTCGATAACCTCAAGTTCTTCCTGTCGTATCAGGTGAACTTCATGTATTGGCGTTACTTCATGTGGAACTTTGCCGGCCGTCAGAACGACCTGCAGGGTTTGGGCGAACTCGAACATGGTAACTGGATTACCGGTTTCCCCTTCATCGACAATGCCCTGTATGGCGACCAGAGCCTGCTGCCCGATACGCTCAAGAACAACAAGGGACACAACGTCTTCTTCTGTTTGCCCCTGTTGCTCGGTTTGATTGGTCTGTTCTGGCAGGCCTACCGCAGCGAACGCGGTGTACGCCAGTTCTGGGTGGTGTTCTTCCTCTTCTTCATGACCGGTTTGGCCATTGTGCTTTACCTGAACCAAACCCCCAGCCAGCCGCGTGAACGCGACTATGCTTATGCCGGTTCGTTCTATGCCTTTGCCATTTGGATTGGTCTGGGCGTTGCAGCCCTGGCCGATGGTTTGCAGCGTGTCATCAAGTCGCCCAAACTGGCCGCAGGTGTTGCCTCGGTATTGGGCATTTTGGTACCGTTGCAGATGGTGAGCCAAACGTGGGACGACCACGACCGTTCCGGCCGTTACGCTTGCCGCGACTTCGGACTCAACTACCTGAACACGCTGCCCGAGGAAGGCAACCCCATCATCTTTACCAACGGTGACAACGACACCTTCCCCCTGTGGTACAACCAGGAAGTTGAGGGTAACCGTACTGATGCCCGCGTCTGCAACCTTTCGTACCTGCAAACCGACTGGTACACCGACCAGATGCGCCGTCCGGCCTACGATTCGCCCGCACTCCCCATTACCTGGAGCCGCTACTTCTATGTCGACAATGGCAAGCACACGTATTATCCCATACGTCCCGAAGGCAAGGCCATGCTCGATGAAATCAAGAAGAATAACCCCGGTGTCGATCCTTACGAAGTGTCGTACATCATCGACCATTACGTGAAGAAAGATCAGGGCGGTTATTTCCCCACCGACTCAATGGTTGTGTCTATCGACAAGGAAGCCGTGCGTCGCAGTGGCATGTTCCTGCCTATGGGTCCCGACAGCATTCCCGACAAAATGATTATCTCGCTCAAACGTATGGCCGACAAGCAAGGCGGTCTGTACCGTCAGGACGTGATGATTTACGAAATGCTGGCACACGCCAACTGGAAACGCCCCATGTACATGAGCGTGACCCTCGGTGCCGACAATTATGCCGGACTCGAAAATTATCTTGTGCTCGAAGGTTTGGCTTACCGCATCACACCGTTTAACTATGGCGGTATGGGCGTAATCGATGCCGACCTCATGTATAAAAATATGATGAACCGCTTTGCTTACGGCAAGGTGAACCAGAAAGACATTTACCTCGACGAAACCGTTGTGCGTATGTGTCGTACTCATCGCCGCATGATGAGTATGCTGGCCGACAACCTTGTGCGCAAAGGCGACAAGAAGCGTGCCCTCAACATATTGAACAAGGCCAAGGAAATGTTGCCCGAAAGCACCGTGCCCTACACCGACGATGATGCACAACTGGCCACCCTCTGGCTCGAAGCCGGTAACAAGGCCGAAGCTGCTGCTGTTGCCAAGAAAGTGGCAAATTACGACATGCAGTATCTCAATTACATCAGCTCGCTCGGTCCTGAACGTGTCAACACTTACTCGCGCACCTGCTACTTCCTGGTAACCAGTTTGGTCGAAGTAGTTCGTACGCTCAATGAAAGTGGCGACAAGGAAGCCGGAATTTATCAAAAGCGCATTGAGGAAATTTCAAAGTCCGATGCCTTTGCCCTCGGTTTCCACGTTTACCAGCAGCAAATGCAACGATAAGCAAGTAGTGCCGATGCCTTACAGCCTGCAACGCTCCCCCTCCGAAGGTTGGAGCGTGTGCAAGCCGTAGTGCATCGGCACACTTTTTTGTGATTTTACCACCACACCATTCCCATGATAATCGAACAGCCCGCCTGGTTCCTGCGCTGGTTGTATCCCCACGCGCTGTGGCGGATGAACAAGCACGAACGCGCCGTTTACCTGACCTTTGACGACGGCCCTATACCCGAGGTAACGCCTTGGGTTCTCGACGTACTCGATCATTACGGCATCAAGGCCACCTTTTTCATGGTGGGCGATAACATTCGCAAACATCCCGAAGTGTTCGAAATGGTCAAGGCACGCGGACACAGGCTGGGAAACCACACCTTTAACCACATTGGCGGATTGCGCCATGGCATCAGCTCGTACGTGCGAAATGTCAACAAGGCCAATGTCTACCTGAAAACCGACCTCTTCCGTCCGCCACACGGATGGATGAAGTGGGAACAGTACGTCATGGTCAAACAGCGTTACCGCGTGGTGATGTGGGACCTCGTTACGCGCGACTATTCCAAAAACCTGAACGGACGCGACGTGTTGCTCAACGTCAGAAAGTACGCCCGAAACGGCAGTATCATCACCTTTCACGATTCGCTCAAAAGCCACGACAAGTTGCTCTACGCCCTGCCGCGCGCCATTGAGTGGCTACAGTCGCAAGGCTATGCGTTTAAAGTTTTCGATTAGCCAGTCAAACCGTTCTTTTGCTTCAGCCAATGCAAGTTCAAATAGAATCCTCGTGGGCGCAACGTCTTCAAAGCGAATTCGATGCTCCCTACTTCCAGCAACTCACCGATTTCGTGCGCAGCGAATACCGGCAGACCACCTGCTATCCGCCTGGGCCCGAAATATTCAATGCCTTCAACCTTTGTCCGTTTGAACAAACCAAGGTTGTGCTCATCGGGCAGGACCCCTATCACGGACCCGGACAGGCCGAAGGACTTTGCTTTTCGGTGAAGGAAGGGGTGAAGATGCCCCCTTCGCTCGTCAATATTTTCAAAGAAATTGAAGCCGACACCGGACGCCCCATGCCCTCCAACGGCAGTTTGCGACGCTGGGCCGAACAGGGGGTGCTGCTGCTCAACGCCACCCTTACCGTACGCGCCCATCAGGCAGCCTCGCACCAAGGCAAAGGCTGGGAGGAGTTTACCGACGCCGTAATCCGCCACCTCAATGCCGAACGACAGCACCTGGTGTTCATTCTGTGGGGCAACTACGCCCAACGCAAAGGCAAGGAAATTGACCGTACACGCCACCTTGTGCTCTGTTCGGCGCACCCTTCGCCCCTTTCGGCTTATCACGGATTTTTCGGCAATCACCATTTCACGCTTTGCAACGACTACCTCATTCAGCATGGCATTTCGCCCATCAACTGGTAGTTCGTTTTTCCCCTTCTGTATTTTTATTGATATCCAAATATTTCACCTCGAAGTTATGATACTGCAAGTAGGCGACGTAATTCTCACCTCCGAAATTCTGACCGAACATTTTTGCTGCGACCTTGATGCCTGCAAAGGCATTTGCTGCGTTGAAGGCGACAGCGGAGCCCCCCTTACCCTCGACGAAGTGGGCGAACTCGAAAACGTGCTCGACGATGTGTGGCACGATCTCAGTGCAGCTGCCCAAAGCATCATCGACAGCAAAGGCGTGGCCTATACCGATAGCGAAGGCGACCTCGTGACTAGCATCGTCAACGGCAAGGACTGCGTGTTCACCTGCTACAGCCCCGAAGGTTGCTGCTTTTGCGCCACCGACAAGGCCTTTCGCGAAGGTCGCACCCAGTGGTGCAAACCCATATCCTGTGCGCTTTATCCCATTCGCGAAAAACGCTTTGCAGGCGGACTTGTAGGGCTGCAATACCACCGTTGGGACATTTGCCGCCCTGCCGTCGAAAACGGTCGTCGCCTGGGTCTTAAAATTTATCAGTTCCTGAAAGACCCCCTCATTCGTCGTTTCGGCGAGGCGTGGTACAATGAACTCTGCGCCGTGGCCGAACAGGTCAATGCGCAGGAATAAGCAGGTGCTGAAAAGAACAAACATTTGCATACAAAAAGCCGGGGGCAGCACCACTCAGTGCTTACAGCCCCCGGTTTTGTTGCAATAAAGAAACGCATACTTAACACTTATCCCCAATCACATGGCAGCAACAAACACCGCCACGCCTCAGGGCAGCGGCATGAAATCGTTGGTAAAAGACACCGCCATCTACGGCCTTTCGAGCATCGTGGGTCGTTTTCTCAACTATCTGCTCGTACCCCTTTACACCGCCAAACTCGCAGCCTCCTCGGGCGGCTATGGCGTGATAACCGAGGTCTACAGCTATGTAGCCCTTCTGCTCGTGCTGCTCACCTTCGGCATGGAAACCACGTTTTTCCGTTTTGTCAATAAAGAAGAAGCCGACCCTCGGCGCGTTTACAGCACCACCCTCGTGCTTGTGCTCACCGTCGGGCTGGCCTTTGTGTGCGGTGTGTTAGGCTTTTTGCACCCCATAGCTGCCGCCCTCGACTATGCCGCGCACCCCGAGTTTCTCGGCATGATGGCCGTGTGCGTGGCCATCGACGCTTTTCAGTGCATACCCTTTGCCTACTTACGCTATCAGCGCCGCCCCATCAAGTTTGCCGCGTTGAAACTCCTGTTCATTGTGCTGAACATCAGTTTGAACCTCCTTTACTTCCTGCTGCTTCCCGCCCTTTATGCCCAACTCGGACCCGACAGCTGGGTATCGGCCATTTATTCACCCACCTACGGGGTGGGCTATGCCTTTGCCATCAACTTGGTTTGTACCGCCCTCATCACCCTCTTTTTCAAACGCGAACTCACTGGTTTCCGCTGGACGTTCGACCGCCGTCTGGCGCGCCAAATGCTCACTTATGCCTGGCCCATTCTCATTCTGGGTATTGCCGGCATTCTGAACCAAACCGCCGATAAAATGCTGTTTCCCCGCCTTGTTCCCGGACACGAAGGCAAGGTGCAGCTCGGCATCTACGGAGCCAGCGTGAAAATAGCCATGATTATGGCCATGATTACCCAGGCCTTCCGCTATGCCTACGAACCCTTTGTGTTTGGTAAACAAAAAGATCGCGACAACCGCGACACTTACGCCAAGGCCATGAAGTTCTTTATCATCTTCACCCTGCTGGCCTTCCTCATGGTGATGGGCTACATCGACGTGCTCAAACACATTATCGGTCCCTCCTATTGGGCAGGGCTTAAAGTAGTGCCCATTGTCATGGCAGCCGAAATCATGATGGGCATTTACTTCAACCTCTCATTCTGGTATAAACTCACCGACCGCACCATCTGGGGTGCCTGGTTCTCGGGAGCCGGCTGTGCCGTACTCATTGCAGTCAATGTCATTTTCATTCCCGAATATGGTTACATGGCTTGCGCCTGGGCCGGATTTGCCGGCTACGCCACCGCCATGCTGCTCAGCTACTTCGTAGGACAGCATTATTACCCCATACGCTATCCCCTTGTGAGCATTGGCGTGTATGTGTGCATTGCCCTGCTGTTCTTCGGCATCATGCAGCTGACGGCCCACTTCGTGCCGCAACTTTGGCTGCGTCTACTCATCAACAGCAGCTGTATCCTGCTGTTTATAGCTCATACCATTCACTACGACTTCCCCTTGTCGAACCTGCCCGTCGTCGGCAAATACTTTCGCAAGTAGCCGGCAGCACACAGCCCATTCATGAGCCGTGTGCTTCCGCCCAATTCATCACATTTGTATGTCTGCATCATTCAATCAACCCCTATATCATGCGCACACCCTTCCGTGCGGACTGCGCATCATTCACGAACCCAGTGCCTCGCCCGTGCTTTATTGCGGCTATGTGGTGCTGGCCGGTACACGCCACGAGGACGAGGCCGATTCGGGAATGGCCCATTTCATCGAACATTTATCGTTCAAAGGCACGACCCATCGTCGCGCCTGTCACATTGTCAACGGGCTGGAACGCGTAGGTGGCGACCTCAATGCCTACACTACCAAGCAGGAAACCGTGTACTATGCCACTGTGCTTAAGGACGATTTCAAACGGGCAGCCGACTTGCTCACCGACATTGTGTTTCACAGCACCTTTCCGCAAGCCGAAATCGACAAGGAAGTCGAGGTAATCTGCGATGAAATCGACAGTTATAAGGATTCGCCCTCAGAAATCATCTTCGATGAGTTCGAATCGCTCATGTACCCCGGTCAGCCCTTGGGCCGCGACATTTTGGGCAATGCCGAGCGATTGCGTCAGTACACCACAGCCGATGCCCTGCGTTTCACCCATCGCTACTATCATCCGCAAAATGCCGTGTTCTATGTGTATGGCGACGTACCCTTTGCGCAAATTGTCCGCACCCTCGAACGTCTGCTTCCACCCACCGATTTTGCCGCATTCACCGCACCAGCCTTGTCTTCAATCCCCCCTCAGCCGCAAATAACGGCGCAGGAACGTATCGTGTCCAAAGGCACCCATCAGGCGCATGTACTCATTGGAGCCCCCACCTTTGCCGGCACCGATGCCCGCCGCTTTGCCCTGTTGCTGCTCAACAATATGCTCGGTGGTCCCGGCATGAATTCACGCCTGAGTCTCAGTTTGCGCGAAAAGGCCGGCCTTGTTTACAGCATCGACTCCTACCTCAACACCTATCCTGACACCGGTTTCTGGAACGTGTACTTCGGCTGTGATGCCCACGACGTCGGTCGCTGCCGCCGCTTGCTGCTGCGCGAATTGCGCCGTTTCATCGAACGTCCGCTCAGCGACTCACAGCTTGCTGCTGCCAAAAAGCAACTCTGCGGTCAGGTGGTTATCTCGACCGACGCTGCCGAAAGCTATGCCCTGGCCCTCGGCAAAACCTTTGCCCACTACGGCACCCACCGCAACGTCAGCGCGCTTTGCAGTCGCATCCGCGAAATCACTGCTGCCGATGTGCAGCAAGTGGCCGCTGAGATTTATGCCGACGACCGCCTGACAACGCTCATATACCGATGAATACGCGATTTTTCTGAAAATTCATGGCATTATTCTCATCCGCCCAACTTAAACAGACTGCAGCCGAACTTGGTTTTTCGGCTTGCGGTATAGCCCAGGCAGCCCCCCTCAGTGCCACACGGCAGGCTGAGCGGCGTGCCTGGCTGGCAGAAGGTTATCAGGCCGATATGCTGTATTTAGAGCAGCACACCGACAAACGCTTTGACCCCCGGCTGCTGCTCGAAGGCGCACGTACGGTAGTGAGCCTCGCTGTTAATTACTATCCCGGTTCGTGGGACGAACTGGCCCGCGAACTTGCCGGAACCATTGACGCTCATGACACCGATGAAAAGGCCGGAATCAACGATGAAAAGGCTGATTTTACCGATGAAAAGGCCGAAAATGTGGCATTCCATCAGCCCAACGCCTGGCACTTGGCACGTTACGCCTATGGCACCGACTATCATGAAGTGGTGAAATCCATGCTTCGCAGTTTAGCCCAAGCCATGGGTTGGACCACCGAAACCGAAGTACGCTGTTTTGTTGACACGGCCCCCATCGACGAAAAGTATTGGGCAGAGCAGAGCGGCATAGGCTGGCGTGGTCGTCATTCGCAGCTTATTGTGCCCCATGCTGGCAGCTATTTCTTTTTAGGCGAGTTACTCATCGTACACGAAGCCGACCACTACGACCAACCGCATTCCCCGCAGTGTCCGCCTCATTGTCGGCGTTGCATTGATGCCTGTCCCACGTCGGCGCTTCGAGGCGACGGCACGCTCGATGCCCGTCGTTGTCTGTCGTATCTCAGCATAGAGCACCGCGGTCCTTTGCCACCCGAAGCCGCCCAGAAGATGTCGCCCTGTATTTATGGATGTGACCGTTGTGCCGAAGCCTGTCCCTTTAATCGTATGGCGCGTCGCACCACGATTGATGCCCTCCGTCCTCGCCCCTCCCTGCTCGCCATGACTCCTGAAGGCTGGATTAACCTCAGTGTGGAGCAGTATCGTGAATTATTCCGGAAAAGTGCGGTGAAAAGGGCTAAATTCGAGGGAATCACGCGCAACATTCAAGCTGTGGCACAAACGCACTTACGCTCTGAAGCAGCAGAACGAGATTCAGGCTCAGTCGCAAAAGCGTGTGGTAAAACTTAACGACGCATCATGTGTTTCAGACAGGCCTACCTGCCTTACTTTCTATTGTAACACGATGTCAAAGAACGATGAATGAATAAATTCGGAAAATCTGTTTTTTCATCTGTTTCGGATGCAAAGTCAGTGCAAACCGAATGCAGAGCTAAAGAAAAAGCTTGTTTTTCTTTGCACTGCTGAGGTGCAGCCTGACTTCGCAACGCAATGTCAGTGCAAACCGAATGCAGAGCGACGAGAGCTGGCTCTCAAAAGCTATGCTGAGGTGCAGCCTGACTTCGCAACGCAAAGATACAAAGCGAAGGTCCCGTTCTCCAAATTTTTTGACTCCCTAATATCGCACCTCGAAAGTTTTCCACACCCTAAAATCGGCATTCAGCCCTTTATCTATGGGCTATCACGCGTATTTTCCACACGCGAAAAAAATGAAATCGGGATGTAACATTTTATCTCTTGCCGATTCCCAAAACGTACGAAGCAGCAGCGTTTTGCCCCACCCACATGCTACTGCCCCTAACCTTTTTGCTACTGATCCTTTTGTGAAGCATCTCAATGAAGTTAGTTCCTAAAAAAACACTTGGAAACTCATATTTTACTGAGTTTCCAAGTGTGGATAGGTTTCCTAAGAATAAGGTGAGATGTTTGAAGTGGAGGTTAGGCTCTGAACAGTTCCTTCAGTACGGCCAGCGATTTGAGTTCCGGAAAGTTCGGAAGGTGCAGGCGGTAGTAGAGGTTGATGTATTCCAACATACGCGAACGGTCGGCACCCGAGAATTTGAAGAAGCGCATGTTGTCGTAGCGCATACGCATGAGCAGCGGAACGAGGGCTGCATCGCGCGGTTCGAGAAAGTCGGGGTGAAGGGGCTGCTCGGCGGTGAAGTCGGATGAACGGAGGTCGAAGTAATAACCCGGTTGGGCGGTTTCGACATTCGGCATGAAACCCAAAAAGCGCGTGAGCCTGAGTAAGAACACGAGGTGGAAACTAGCAAAGCCGGTTTCGCAGGCATCGAGCCACTCAATGGAGCGTAGCACGTAGGTGAAAATGCTTTGGTGGTCGGGTTCGGACTTTACGGCATGATACAGAAACTCGGCCAGAAAAAGGGCCATCGCGCCTTTGTAGGGGTCGTAGGGCACGGTGCTGAGGTTGAGCAAGGTGTTTGCCGCCGTGGGGCGTTGCAGTTCGGCACGCGGACGTTCCTGCCATTCGACGCTGAGTACTGCCAGAGGCTGAAACAGGGCATGGCGAACTGCTGTACGTTTGGCGCGTGAAATTCTGACGAGCATGCCTACGCAGCCTTGCTGTTCGGTCAGTAGGTTGGCAATGAAGTGTTCATCGTTGTACTTCACCACATTCAGTACAATGGCATTTGAGCGCATAGTTTTACGGTTATGGGTTGGTGAAATGCTTACCAGTATTATGCTTACCAGTATTATGCTTACCAGTATTTAGCAATGGGTTATGCTTCGCGCACAGCCAGTTTGAAACGGATGCGGAAATTCTGACGTTCGGCGTCCCAGTTGGTGCCGAGTAGCAGAAATTCGCCCAATTCGCAGGTGCTCTTGACGTGGGCTCCGATGCAGGGACATACGTCGTAGTTGCCGATGCGCACGAGTCGCAGCGTTTCGCTGGCATTTTCGGGCAAACGGTCGGTTTTTACTTCGTCGGGTACTTCGCTGAGGCTTACATATTCGTAGGTTACGGGCAGGTCGTCCGCAATCAGGCGGTTCATGGTGTCGACAATTTCCTGTACCTTTTCGGCGGATGGTTCCTCAGGCAGTGAAAAGCTGATTTTGCTTTTTTTCCGTTCGATGTGGGCATTGCGCGAGCGTTCGCAGCCAAACATGCGTACCATCGTACGGTTGAGTAAGTGTTCGGCGGTGTGCATGGGCGGATATTCCGCCTTGTTGTGTTCGTTGAGTTGCGGTTCGTTCATGAGTGTGTGGCGTTTGTAGCGCGTGTTCGGTGTGTGGTGTGTATGAATGTGGATAATTAACCTGCCGTTCAGTTGATGCTGTCGATTTCTTCTTTCGTCAGTCCTGTAGCTCCCATAATTAACGCTATTGCAGCACCTGATGCTTTCAGAAAGCGAGCCACTTCGATGGCTTTGTTTTTGGCTCCTTCAGCAAGTCCTTCAGCAAGTCCTTCAGCAAGTCCTTTTTCATGTCCTTCGAACCGTCCTTCTTCGCGTTCGGTAATAATATTGTTGCGCAGAATGACGATGTTGTCTAAGTGGCGGTAATAGGCTTTTAGTTCATCGTGGGTCATCATGGCCAGTTTCAATTTTTTGCGCGCTTCGTCCAATCCGGGCGCAGTGGCATTTGAAGGAATATCGCCGGTGTTGAGGTAATAAATCCATTCTTCAAGCGGACTTTTGGCCACTTGGTTGAAACCGTTGACTTTCAGGATGTAGTATTCCGGATAGAGCTGGCTGACCGTATCGGCCTTGAAGGTTTGCCTCTGGAAGGGGGTGAGTTCGAGCAAGTCGTTGGTGTGGATGCCGCGGAACTCGGTTTTGCCGTGGTACACGTAGTCCTTGCCGTGACCCAACGAGAAGTAAACAATGTTGATGCTGTAAACCTTGCGTACTTTGGCGTAATTGTCGCCTCGCTCAATGTATTCCGTCACGAGCTTTGAGGTGCCGAAGAGCATGCGCTGGAAGTAAGCGTACTCGCTGTTGTTCTGTATTTCAATCAGAAAAAGTTCGCCTTTTGAGTCTTCGGCAAGTATGTCGACGCGGTTGTACTTATCGAATTCGTCCTCCTGGTTGCTTTCGCTTTCCAGCAGTTTCTGAATCACAATTTTTTCACCTAACAGCGTGGTGAGAAAACCTTCCAATACGCTGAAATTGGCCTTGTTCCTGAGCAATCGTTTCATGGCCCAGTCAAAACGAATCACTTGGTTATTCTTGTTGCTGTTCATAACTTTCTAACATATTGGTTTACAATGAACAAAGGTAAGAAGAAATCTCAATATTTACAATAAAATCAACTTGGGTTGGTGGCTTCAAGCAGAAAAAAAATGTTGGTTAGCAAGCGTGACGCGACGCATGAAAAATCCCCGTTTCGTCGCTGATGCTTAACAGTGTCAGCGATGAAACGGGGAAAAATGATGTGTGACGCCAGCGCAAAAAATGCGTTTACCAAATGGCGAAGTTCACCTGATTTGTTAGAAAATCATGGCACCAAACGGAAAAACAGGCTGATTATTTTCATAAGTAGGTGTTCAAAATTATTTTTACATTTGAATTGCGTTATTGTGGCGTAGTTGTTTGTTCTGTGCGAAGGAGCATAGCGGGCTATGTGACTGAGCGCAGAGCAAGCAAATGCGGTGCAAGAACGTAATGCAAAGTAAAAATACTTCGATAGAATTATATAAAATAATTTTGAACACCTACTTAACACCTACTTAAATCAAAATACCTATAAGTAAGTATTGCTGAAACAGAAAAGGAAATGTAAATTTGCACTGAAATACAAAGCTAAACATTACACTGACAAACTAACTTACTGAAGTTTCCCGTTTTTTTACTGCGGAACTGGCGCGTTCCGTGCATTTATACATCTAAGAAATGAATGCGCGGAAACCTTCTTTAAACACGCATTATGAGAAAGCAACTGCTGACATTCTTGAAATTGCTTCTCCCACTGATATTTGTTTCGTATCTGTGCGGAATAGCCCTCTTTACCCACTCACACGTGGTAAATGGGGTTATCATCGTACACTCACACCCGTTTAAAGACGCCCATTCGCACACCCCGAAACAGTTTGAGACCATCATGTATCTCTCAAACTACCTGATGCCGGACGTCACGGTATCCGAGGAACTGGTTCAGTTCTTCCCCCTGTTTTTGGGTTTGCTGTGTTTCCCGTTAGTCATTTCCGGAAGCAAAAAGCGCGAAGTGCGCCTTGTCAGTTTGCGCGCACCGCCCGTTTGTTCGGCACATGCATAGTGCCCCCATTTTCCCCTTTTTTTCATACTGAAGACAGACCCTTCGGCCGTCTTTCCCTTCGTAGCATTGCTTCGGAGTACCCCCTTCTTGTACTTTTTTCAAAAAAACGGAAAAGCCGCAAGGAGCGATGGGGTGTATCCCTTCGTTACCTCAATCCAAGGCCAACACCCACGCCCCAACCTTTCGCTACCATGTCCTTTTTCCCTCGTTATCAATTCGTAAAATTCAATGAAATCTATAATATATCTACTCACAGCCGTATTCGCTTTATTGTTTGTGCAGCCCGTCTATGCCGGCCCGACCGACGATGTGGCCGACGAACTGAACAAATCCGATGCCAATGTCATTGGCCACGTTATTGACAAAACCACGGGCGAACACCTGTCGTTCGTCACTGTGGCCCTCAAGGGAACCGTGCTCAACACCGTGACTGATAAGACCGGACATTATTTTCTGAAAAACCTGCCCGAGGGTGAGTTCACCCTTGAAGTGAGCATGCTCGGCTACGAAACCGAAAGCCGCCGCGTAACCCTTAAAAAAGGAGAGACGCTCGAGGAGAATTTCGAAATAGACAAAAGCGCCAGTCAACTCGACGGTGTGGTGGTTTCGGCCAACCGCAACGAAACGAAACGCCGCATGGCACCCACGCTCGTCAAGGTGCTCGATTCAAAAATCTTTGAAAACACCTGCTCGCAAAACCTTTCGCAAGGTTTGATTTTCCAACCCGGTGTGCGCGTCGAAAACAACTGTCAGAACTGCGGCTTTACGCAGGTGCGCATCAATGGTCTGGAAGGTAAGTACACGCAAATCCTCATTGACTCGCGTCCCATCTTTTCATCACTGGCCGGTGTGTATGGTTTGGAACAGATTCCTACCAACATGATTGACCGCGTCGAAGTGGTGCGCGGAGGTGGTTCGGCCCTTTTCGGTTCATCGGCCATTGCCGGAACCATTAACATCATCACCAAGGAACCCCGCACCAATAGCGGTTCGCTGGCTCATACGTTCACCAACATCAATGGTTCCGGAGCCTTCGACAACAACACGACGATGAACCTTTCGCTCGTATCGGCCGACAACCGCGCCGGAGCTTACGTCTACGGTCAGAACCGCATCCGCTCGGCCTGGGATGCCAACGGCGACGGATTTACCGAACTTTCAAAAATGAAGAACCAAATGGTGGGCATGAATGCCTATTACAAAATTGGCACTTACTCAAAGTTTGGTTTGGAATATCACCACATCGAGGAGTTTCGCCGCGGTGGCAACAGCCTCGACCTTCCGCCCCACATTGCCGAAAATCCCGAACTCAACGGCATGGGCGAACCGGGACTGGTGGAACAAACCCGCCACTCCATCAACACCGGAGGCATCAAGTTCCAAACCAACTCGCCCAACCAAAAGCACTTCATGAACCTCTATGCCTCGGCGCAGCACGTTGACCGCGAAAGCTATTACAGTGCCTACGGACGCACCAAAAATCTCACAGCCGTAGCCGGCGGACAGTACATCTACAAGTTCGACAAATGCCTGTTCATGCCGGCCGACCTGACTGCCGGTTTCGAATTTAACCACGACAACCTGAAAGACCGCGCCACCGACCTTGAAAAGTATCGCGATGCAGCACTCGAGGAAAACCCCAACGCCACGGGCGACGAATTGCAGCAGCTCATCGACAAATACACGCCCAATCCGCTGAACCAGATTATCAACATCTACAGCGTGTATGCCCAAAACGAATGGAAAAATCGCAAGTGGAGCTTCCTGATTGGTGCGCGTATGGACAAAAACAGCATCATGGATCACCCCATCTTCAGTCCGCGTGCCAACGTACGTTACAACCCGACTGACGACATCAACATCCGCTTGAGCTACGCTGAAGGTTTCCGCACACCGCAGGCCTTCGACGAGGACTTGCACATCAACCATGTAGGCGGCAAACTCATTTCCATTGCTCGCGACAAGAACCTGAAGGAAGAGCATTCGCGCAGCGTCAATGCCTCGGTCGACTGGTACCACACCTTCGGCCAGTTCCAGGCCAATGTACTCGTTGAAGGTTTCTTCACCAGCCTCACCGATCCCTTTGTGCTGACATCGCCCGTAATGGACCCCAACGGCAGTGGCTACCTCATTCAAACCCGCGTCAACGGCCCCGGTGCCAAGGTATATGGTGGAACCCTTGAATTCCGCCTGGCCTATCGCGACAAAATGCAGTTGCAAGCCGGCATCACCGTGCAAAGCAGCCGCTACGACGAACCGATGGAGTGGAGTGCCGACGAAGAAAATCTGACCGAGGAGCAGCGTTACAGCGACCGCATTCTGCGCACTCCTAGTGTCTACGGCTATTTCAGTGCCACCTACACCCCCATCAAGCCCTTGAGCATCGCCTTGAACGGCAATTACACAGGTAAGATGTATGTGCCCCACCTTTTCTCCGAAATCGACGGTTCGGCCGACGTATTGGTAAAAACCCCCAGTTTCTTTGAACTGGGTGCGAAGGTTGCCTACGACCTCGACATCAACAACGTATGTCTGCAATTCAATGCCGGCGTTCAAAACATTTTCAATGCCTATCAAAAGGACTTCGACCGCCACGCCACCCGCGACTCGGGTTACATCTACGGCCCCGGTATGCCCCGCACCTACTTTGCCGGCGTTAAAATCAGCATCTAATCTCCTCTCGCAGTTCAATAGCTCATTTATTCTTTTTCATAAAAGGGCGTGTCTCCAAAAATCCTGATTTTTTGTACACCCCCTATAAACCCAAACAACCGTAACAAGCCCGGAATCCACTTCCAAAGCTTCGTTACGGTTGTTTTTTGTAGCTGTATGACCCTTAAAAATAGAGTGTCTGAACTTGGCTGTTGCAATCCAAATCGCTCACTCCTTACGATTTCAAGTCATGGCTCAGTAGCAAAAATGTGTGTGAGGGCAGTAACATTTTGGATGAGGCCAAACGTTGCTGCTTCGTACGTTTTGTGAATTGGCAAGAAATAAAATGTTATATCCCGATTCCATTTTTTTCGCGTGTGGAAAATGCGCGAGAAAGCCCATATTTAGAAGTTGTCTAAACTTTTCTGATGAAGATTGAATTTCATAAAAGTTCAGACGACTTCATAAAGGGTTGAATGCCGATTTTAGGGTGTGGAAAACTTTCGAGGTGCGATATTAGGAGGCCAAAAAATTGGATTTCGGGGAGCGTGTGTTGCATCTTTGCTTCGCCAAGTCAGGCTGCACCTCAGCATAGCTCTTGAGAGCAAACTCTCATCGCTCTGCATTCGGTTTGCACTGACATGATTACTACGCGCTTTTGCGACTTTTTTGGTGCAGGGGAACAGGGTGTCGAGACCGGGTGTGGATTAGCTGGGCTGCACGTTGCTGGTTCCCTGTTTGTAGGTGTAGAGGCCGTCGACTGAGATGCCTTTGGCCTTTTGGCCGGTAACGGTCATGTTGATGTTTCCGCCATCGAAGGTGAAGTCACCCTTTACTTTGATGCCACGGCATTTTGATTCGAGCAGGGCATCGCCGGGTTTGTAGATGCCACCGCTGACGGTCATGCTGATGTCGGGCGAGGTTGTAGCCGTTTTTTGCAACAGAAAGTGCGTGCCGGTGCTGATGCCCTTGGCGCCGTTTCCGGCTACATTGGCTTCGATGCGACCTCCGCTGATGGTGAGCATACTGTCGGTTTTCAGTCCCTTTGTGTCGTCGGAGGTTACGTCGAGATGGAGGGTGCCGCCGTTGATTTGGGCTTGTCCGTTGAGTTCGTCGAGCGGATCTTTGGTAATGCCCACGTCGATGCAGTCGCCCTTCGTGCCTGCAATGTTGACGGTTCCTGCCTCGACAAGCAGATACTGATTGACGTGCATGCCGTCGCCTACGGCCGAGGTTACGTTGAGCGTGCCAAACGAGGGCTTCAGAATGGTGTATTCGTCGGAGGCATAGGCGTGTTTGGTGTTGCCCGTGAGGTTGAGCGTGCCTCCGCCTTTGAGTTCGGCGTGTCCGTTGACAAATAGGCAGGCGTCGTGTGTGCCGTTGGCTCCGTCGGTCAGTGTGGTGGTGGTGCCGGTGGGCAGTACCACATCAATGCGTTTGCCATTGGCAATGTCGATGGCTGCTCCGGTGGGGTTGGTGAGCGTAAGGCTGTTTAGTTCAACGCGCGCTTTGTACTCGCCGTCCATAAAGAAGGAACCGTTGTCGGTGGTTCCGCTGAGTACATAGTTGAGTTCGGTTTGCACGGTAGAGTCGGCTACAATGCTGACATGTCCGGCTTGCGTGGTGATGCTGAGTCCCGGCAGGTTGTCGATGGGCACTGTTACGGTTGCGCCTTGCGCTGTGTAGTTGATGGTCAGCGTGTTGGGCTGTATAGTGGTGCGGTCAATAGTGATTTCATTGACATCGGCTACTTTAAAGGTGTGACCTTTCACAACGAAGGCTGTGCCGCCTTCAATGAAATTCATATCGTCTGCCGTTACGGCTGGAATGAGTGTGGTTATTTGTCCGCACTTCACTTTCATGGTTTGTGCTTGTGCGGTAAAGGAACTTGCTGCGAGCAGGGCAATGGCTGGTAAGTAGAGGTGTTTCATGGGAAAATGCCAGGTTGTTGTTTGTTGGATATGGGTGCAGGCCGCTGTGGCGGTCCGTTGGTGCGTTACGTAAAAAAGTGTGCTGTTGCTCCGCATTGGCTTTTCGGCACTACGACACAACAGCACACTTTTGATGTGTATATTTACGTTTCGGCTTTTGGGGCGGTTAGTCCCAACTGCCGTTAGTATATTATCTCGGTAATTATTTTACCAACACCTTTACACTCTTGTTGTTCACGCGAACTACGTAAGTGCCTGTGGTTAATTTGCCCGGTTTTACCTGACGGCCGTCTACACTGTAAACAGCTACTTTGGCGTCGGCCGGTGCATTGACTTTGAGTGTACCGTTTTCAACGGTTACCAAGTCTTTAACGTCGCCGTTCGTTACGCTACCTACCGAGGTGGGATTGGATGAGAAATACATTTTCTGCATATCGGCCAAAGCAATGGTTTTGGTGCCTTCAGCATTTTGGGCTACAAGGTTGCCTTTGTCGAAGGTAAGTTTCAAACCATCTATTTTCAAACCGGTTGCATTGCCGCTGTTTTCTTGCAGGATAAGGTAGTCGTAGTTTTGGGCAGAAGCAGTGGTTACGCCCAACAATAGCATGAGTGAAAGGTAAATTCTTTTCATAATGAACAGATTTCGTGGTTTAACTGTTATACTGTTTTTACTTTGTGCAAATATAACAACTTTACGACAAACAAAAGCATTTTCTTCTTTTTTTTATTTCGTTTTCTGCATTTTGTTGAATTTATGCATAAAGTGTATATATTTTCTCAGTAAAACTTACGTTTATCTGCCTTTATGTTTTATATATTACCGGATAATCGTGTCGGGAAAGTTAGAACTTGAATTTATATCCTATTGAAATGACATGTAAGTTATCATTGTGTTCACCGTCGGAGCCGTTTTCAAAGATATAGGCCACATCGAGTCGGTGCTTTTTGGTGATTTTCCATTCGGTGCCCACCTGTAAGCGCGTTTTTTCGAGGTCCATGCCGTCGGCAAGGTTATTGCTGAATTCGTACGACACATAAGGCGAAAGCGGACAGTGATTGATGTTGTATTCCACTTGGAAGCGCGAACGCAGATAATGCTTGTCTTTGGCTTTTTTGTCGTTTTTGTCGCAACTGAAATCGGTGAAGTGCTGTCCGTTAAAGGGGTAAAGGTCGCCGGTCCAGTTGTCGGGGTTCATGTTGCCGGGCAGCGGGTCGCGGTATTTGTCGCGCAGTGTGTAAGCCTTGTTGTAATGGGTGTACTGGTAGCGTTCGCGCACCGAGAAGGTGAATCGTCCGGCTTCGGCCTTGCCTGTGATGTCGAAGGTGGCGCGGTGTTTGTTGCGCCAGAAAGCGTGGTCAACGTTGTAGCCATTGAATATGGGGTTACCCTGTGCGTCGGGCTTTTTCTTGTAGTCGGTTTCAGTTTCGGTAAAGTTGTAGTCGTGAATAAACACGTAGCCGATGCCGAACGAAATGTATTTGCAGGGCTTGTAGCCGGCACCGATAGAGGCGGCCCAGCGTACGGGTTGGCTCACTTTGTCTTCGGCGCGGAATTCAATGCCGCCGTCTATCGAGAATTTTTTGCCCAATGATTTCTGCAAGGTAGCCTCGCTCCAAATGCCGAAGTCGTCGGCTGCGGCGGGCAGTGCTGCTGTGACCAGTGCGCCCAACAGCAGGGGGAGTTTGATATTCATTGTGAAAGGAGAGTAATGATTGAATAAAGCGTATGTCTACGCTATGAATTTTCCGCAGTGCGGTTTGTGTTGACAAGCAGAATGGCTGCTTAATCCTGCGGTATTTTCAGCTGACGGTCTACCGACTTGACGTGGTTTTCGGAGTCGATATAGTAAACGCGCAGCATGGTCATGTCGGTCAGGAAGTCGACAGCTCCCACTTCGATATGGGTGATTTTGAGTCCTAAACGCGCTTCAAGGTCGGCTTTGAGTTCGTCGTAGCGTTCGGGTTTAATCAGGTCAATGTTGTCGTATTTCACATATTTGCAGCCTTCGTTCGAAGTGAGGAAGCGTTCGCACAGCCACACGCAAATCAGGAACATGGAGTTGATGAGCAGCTGTTCGAGCAGACTGACGGTGTCGCACTTGCCGTTGATAACACTCAGCGCTACGAGAAAGAACAGGTAAGTCATTTCGCGAATAGGCACACTTTCGGTGCGGTAACGGATGATGCCGAAGATGGCAAAAAGTCCGAGGGCGGCACCGATGCCCATGTCGTGGGCGTCGCGAAGGAGCAGGGCAATGAGCATGAACACGCTGACGCTTAGCAGCATAAACGTGAAATAGTAGTCGCGGCGACGGCCTTTCGGATAGTAAAAGAAATGTACTATCAGCCAAACGACGATGCTGTTGATGAACAAACCGGTGAGCAGTTGAAATGCGGCCGCTGACAAACTTAAATTGGCCGGTGAAAAGAGTTGTGAAACGAAATCACTCATTTTGTTTTTCGATAATTATAAGCATCTGACAGAACAGACTGCTCGCACGGCTCTGGGCTGAACGTGAGCAGGCGTTAACTGTTTGATGAACAGATTTTTCAGTAAGTAAATGGAATAAGTGTTGGCTTTGCTGCCGTAAGGCATTGTGTAGTTGAGTGCGTAAGGTCAGCACAAAGCCACTTTGTGTATGCTGATTAAGCGTTTTTTGAAACGATTTACGCGCAAATTGGGCGTGGTAACAGTGGCACCTACGCAGTATTTGCTGAATCCGGCCGGCTTGATGCGCAGTTTGCGCAAAATGGGCAGAATGGGCGAAGCTGCGTGTCCTTCGCGCTTAAGTTCAATAATGACAATATTTTCCATCAACTGTTCGGCATGAGTTTCGCAGTTAATGAAGCGTATGTCGAAATCAATCGTAAGTCTTTCGGTTTTATTGCGGTTAACCAGCGTAATGCGTTCGAAACGGTTGCTTACGGTGGGTGCAATTTTGTCGAGGCTCAGCCCAAGGTGTTGCTGCAGGAAGTCGTTTCCTACGTGGTTGTTGACCACGGCTTCGACCGAAGGTACCTGTACGCGTTGTTTCCGTGTTTTTCCATGATTGTCTTTCGTTTTTATTTCGAGAAAGGAACATTGCGAACATACGTAAGTCCGCACCCTTATTTTAACTCTGGGCCTATGACCGGCTTGATGCGTGTGATAGAACGTGTAGTTGGCATCGTCCCAGTAAGTAGTGGCATAAGGGCTGATACGTGTACCTTCGTGTTCTTGGATGAAGTAACTGTTGCGTGTGAGTTCGAGCAAACGCATGAGTGTGGGCAAATTGGTCAGATACTTACAGTCTGTGCGCTTCATGAGCCTGACTGCCGACATTTCTGCCAGCGTAATGGGAGGCAAAACGCTAACCAATTCTTCTATTTCGTGTCTTTGCTGCGGTGTCATGAATATAAAGGTTACAAGGCCTTTTTCCCATTTTAGCAAGGAAAAATGTAGCCTACTCAGCGCACAAAGGTAGCGGTTATATATTGCTTTGCCAAAAAAAATCGCAACAATTTTGTAATAATTAGCCCGAAAGACGGTGTATTGAGCTAAAAAAACTCCATGCATGTCCTTCAAAACAAGGAGTGACGCATGGAGTTTGTGAGTGCGTACGATGCAACCAGACTATCGCCAGTGTGTACGCTTTAAGATGATGCGGCCGCGACGTACAATTTTGCTTTGCGAAAGGGCACGGCGTATCTGGGCATCGAGAATGATGAGCATAACGGATACCAGAATGAAACCTACACCCCATATCAAGCGCGCAGTGAGGGGTTCGCCAAATACAAAGTAACCGATGAGTACGGCGGTAACGGGTTCGAGCGCACCCATGATGGCTGTCGGGGTCGATCCGATGTAGCGGATGGCCATAGCCATGGTTACCAGCGAAATAACGGTGGGAACAATGCCCAACAGTACGGCATAGAACCATTCGCGACCGGTTGAAAGCAACTGAAGCGAACCGGTAGAGGTAAGCGTGGCATAAAGTACGATGCAGCACAAACAGCTGAGCATGACGTAGAAGGTGAGCTTAACGCTCGACATGACTATACCGCTGCGGTTCACGACAATGATGTAAAGGGCATAGGCCAGGGCCGAAAGCATGATAATGGCAATGCCCGAAGGCGTGATGGGGTTGCTGCCGTTGCCCTCGTAAAGCAGGCCAATGCCACTCATGGTTAAGCCGATGGCCAATAACGAGGGAAGCATGAGGCGCTCCTTAAAGAATATGGCCATCAGTACGGCCACAAACACAGGATAGGCAAACACAAGGGTTGCGGCCAAACCGGCACCCATGTGGTGAAAACTTAAAAAGAAGGTGAGCGACGATACGGCAAATATACAGCCAAGAAGTGCCAGCACAGCTGCTTCGCGACGGGTAATTGAAAAGTCGGTTTTCTTGATCAGCATGATGCAACCCAAAATGAGGCTGCCTATCAGAAAACGGTAGAACAGCACGGTGTTCGAATTGATGCCGTCCTGATAAAGATTGATGGCACAAAGTGGATTCATGGCGTAACTTATGGCCGAGATACAGCCGAAAATGCCGCCTTTTACTTGGTTAGATAGCATGATGTCTGTTTGTTATAGTGTTTCGGAGCGCGAAGTTACATTGATTCCGGGAATTAAGGGGCATAACGCAGGCTTAAAATTGCATTTTGTTAGTTTGAATCTCGTTTTCAAGAGCTATGCTGAGGTACTGCCCGATTCCGCGAAGCAAATGCGGCACAATCACGCAATTCAAATGTGAAAAAGAACACCTGCTTAACTGATAGTTTTCCACACCTCCGAATGTGCATTCAGCCCTTTGTTTACGGGCATTTCTTTGCATTTTCCACACGCACAAAAAAATGAAATAGGGATATACTTTTTCAGTCCGTTTGACGTGCTTTCTGTTCGGGTCAAACCGAAAAAAGGCTACCAAACCGAAAAAAAAGGCTACTGTCCTATCTGACAATCAGGTAGGGCGGTAGCCTTTAAATATGCTGACAACAGCCGCGCCGTATGTAGCGTAAAAACCTGTAATCCCCTAACGTAAACCCTACGTAGCGAGTGCGAGAGCAGGGCGTTACACAATTTGGGAGCAGGGAATGCGTATTTGTCCAAAGTCAATCATGGCGTTGAACAGCGCAGCTTCCGAAAAGTTTTTCAAATCATCGGGGCAAATGTCCGCTTCGTGCAGTATGCCGTGTTCAAGCAGGTGGCGCCGCATGATGCCGGCTAGCAGTGGGGTGCGCGGCGTGAACCATGTGCGTCCATCGGTAAAAGCTACGTTCGTGTATGACGCATCGGTAATCAGTCCTTTGCGCACAATGAGCACCTCATCGCATTCCGCACGCAATTCGCGGAGCGCGGTAAGCCGCGAGCGGTCAGTGTACTTGAACGAATAGTCGATGTTGTCATCCGTAACCAGTCGCAGCGAACCGATGGGGTGAAGCGCATAAGGATGGTACTCCACAGCCGTTTGTCCCGACGCATTGTAGAGCACCCGCGCTTTCAGCAGTCCCTCGTGCGGCCGGTCGGTTAGCAAATCGGCAATTTGCGGTGCATGCAGTTGCGGTGCAAAGTGAGCCAAAGTTCGTTCCAAGCGGTCCTGATGCAGCAGCAGGTTACCGATTTCTCCGTTGGTTATACGGATGGTTTCAACGAATGGGAACATAGGTTTTTTGCTGCACTTCTTTGTATTCCTTTTCCCATTGGCTGCGGGCAGTTACGCCGCCTCCAGCCTTGAAATAGAGTTTGCCCTCTTCCTGGTCGATAAAGCGAATCATTACCGAACTGTCGAGCTGATTGCCGTCGCACCAACCCATTACGCCCGTGTAGAAGCCACGGTCGTAGTTTTCGGCCTCGGCAATCACCTCCACAGTTTTAGCCTTGGGCGCACCGGTAATCGACCCGGCAGGCAGTTGCGAGAACAGAATGTTGCCCACCTTTGTGTGCCAATCCTCCGGCAGTTTGCCGCGCACCTCCGAGCTGGTTTGAATGATGTTGCCGCGGTTCGTGTGGAGCAAATCCGTGTAGCGGTAGCGTTCCACCCACACCTTTTCGGCCACTTGGCTCAGGTCGTCGCTGATGAGCTGTACCACCGACTGATGTTCCTCGGCCTCCTTCACATCGTTCATGATGATGGCCTCGGCATCGGGCTGGTCGGCATTGATGGTACCCTTCATGGGGTAGGAACTGATTTCGCCGTTTTCGATGCGCACAAAAATCTCGGGCGAAAAGCACACCAGCGTATCCTTGAGCCAAAGTTTGTATTTAGCTTCGGCACGGCAAAAAATGTCGCGCAGCGAAAGGTTGGTGCTGACAGGCACGCGGCAAGTCAGGTTGATGAGGCTGATGTCGCCCGCCTTCAGGTAGTTCTCAACCGTGTCGAAACTCTTCCGGTAGGTTTCGGGAGCCGGAAAGTTGCCCTGCCAGCTCACGGCCTCGGTGTTTTCGGCCTGTGCCTGTGCGGCATTGCTCACCGTACCGAAGTCGAACAAGCATTCATCGGGGTTAACCTTGCTCACGGGCAGCACAATGCTGCGTTTGGCCTCATAGTCGATGATGAAAATGAACGGAACGTGCGAAGTTGACAGCTCGTTCATGCGGGCTATGGCGGTTTCTTTGTTCAGATATTCCATGTTTTTTGAAAATAAAAGAGGATATGTATTGTATGCAGAATCAGGCAGAAAGTCCTGCTTCTGTTCTTGCCGTTTGGGGGGGCTGTACCGTTTTAGGCGGTGACAAAGGTAGAAAAATCAATGGTACGAGAATCATGCCGGCAAAATATTTTTTTCAAACAAAAAAACAGGCGTCACACGCCAGCGCGTGCAACACCTGTTTTAAACGTATCTGTTTCAGCAGATTTTGAACCATAGCCCAATAAATCAGCCCTTGCAAAGTTTACAGCCGAAAGTGTTAGTACCATTCGCTTTCTTCATCGTCGCTGCTGTTTTCAGTTTCGCTGTTGCTGTTGCTACCGTTGATTCGTTCCAGTTCCTCGGGCGTGTATTCGTCCTCGTAATGCTGTTCAACGGGAGCCATTTGCTCAATCGGCTGATTGGGTTTCAGCTCGATGGGCGCGAAGGTGGCGTCGAAGAATTTCTGGTAGTCGTTGACGCTGAAGCGAACGCCCAGCAGGTCGAGGTTTTCCTTCGAAATCAGCAGCACGCGACCCTTTTTAAGGAAGGGCAGCAGTTCGGCCGACTTAAAGCAACGCTGGGCATAAGCGTGAACCTCGTCGTACGAGTTGAAGCCTGCAATGCGGAATTGCGACAGTCCTTCACCCTTCGTAACCGTCATGTCGAAACCGCGCACAACGAACGACGTGAAGTTGAAATGTGCCATTTCGTAGAGCAAGCGGTTCGTATCGACCGAATCGTTGGGGAACACCAGCACAAAGAGGAAAGGCGCATTGCGTTCGGGCGAGAACTGGCTCTTTTTCGCAGCGTCGTCGGCCAGCGAGTCGGCAGCAGCCGTGCGGCGGTCCCACAGCGAACCCAAGTCGAAGGTACCCGTGCCTATTTCGCGTCCGCTTTCCAGTCCCTTCACAATCATGCCCGCCATGGGGCTGACGTCGCTTTCGGGAAATTTGCTGATAAGTTCGCGCAGTTCGGCAATCAGCTCCTTGCTGTCGGCCGTACTCAGGCGGCTCAGTGCATGCACAAATATGAATTTCGGACGGTTCAGTCCCTGGGCAAATTCGTTGGTTGAGCGTGCAAAGTTAGCCTCGACCGTGGCATGGTCGCGTTTGCGATAAGCCTGGTAAGTAGCCGTGTAGAGCGAATCCTCGATTTCCTTGCCGTAGCGCGCGTTGTGTTCGAAGTTCGGAGCGTTAATCAGGCGCGTCAAGTCGTTGTCGGGGAAAAGTTGCGCCATTTTCAGTTTCATTTCGTGGGCCTTGTCCGTGCGTCCCCAGCGCGAGTAGAGCAGGAATAGCTGGTAGTACGCATCGGCCATGCGGTCGAACTGCGTGTACTGCGTCACAAGTCGTTCCAACGTTTCGGCCGCCAGCGGAAAGTCCTCCAAATCGTCCTTTTCGATGATGCCCGCGTTGTACAGGCCATCCTTGATAATGTCGTCCGAAGCAGCCCGCGCCTCGTCGGTAAACGGAATTTGCTTCAGGTAGTATTCGCGCTGGTGCGGATCGTTAGCCGCCGAATCAGGCACCGCTTCCTCAGTTTGCTGTTCCTCGGCCGCTGCCAGCGAATCGGCCACGGCACGCAGCGAGTCGTCGGCCTCGTAGTCGAAGCCCTCGGCCTCGTTCATAGCCACCACCGTGCGGTTTGAGCGTCGCCAGTTATCCTCGTTTTTGCGTTTGCCCCACAGTTGCATGAAGGCCTGTTTACCCTGCATCACCACCGTAGGGTTGTAAAAGTACCAGGCCGAGTTCTGTCCCGGTCGCGGCTTTTGCGTAGTCGGGTTGTTGTTCGTTTGGTTCGAACCCGTTTGCCCGTTTTCTTCGGCCCGCGCCTGCGCTGCCGAATCCAGTTTAGCCTGCCGTTCCTCTTCCTCCTTTTTCTTCAAGGCCTCGATTACGCGGTCGATGGCCGCATTCCGTTCCGCTTCGCTCATGCGCGACAAAGCCTGCAAACTGTCCTGCAAGGCAATAGCCGAAGTAAAGGGCACCAATTTGTCGAGCACTTTTGAGCGGCGCGTAATTTCTTCGTAATTGTCGTGTTCCTTGTCAATCAGTCCGAGCGCGTCGGTGTAACACTGCTGTGCCTTTTCAAACAGTCGCTTGTCCCAGTAAATGGCTCCCAGTCTGAGCAGCAGCACCCCTTTCTCCACCCCGTTGCGCTGACTTTTTTCGCGTCCTGTTTCGTAAGCCCCGATGGCCCGTGCCGTATCGTTTGTGGCCAGGTAAATGTTGCCCATGGCATAGTACACCTGGTCCAGGTAGTCCTTGTTGCTTTCGTTGCGTGCCATGCGTCGCAGTTTGCCAATCATTTTTTTGCTGTTGGCCTTGTTTGCCGCAGCCACCTCGGTTTGCAGAATGCGCGCATTGAATGAAAGTTCAAAGGGCGGACTTTTTTTGATACATTTGCCCAATGCCTTGTAGGCCTCCGTTGCATGGCCCATTTGCTGGTGAATTTGTCCCATCAAGTAGTAAAGGCGTGCTTTGCGGTGTGCCCCTTTGGCATTTTTGGCCGCCCGTTCCAAATAGGGCAGTGCCTCGGCAAATCGTTCCTGACGTATGAGCAGGTCCGCCTGCGTTGCGTCGGCCTCGCGCAGCACCCGTCGCGACACCGAGTCGCGGCTCATGCGTTGCAGTGCATCCTCGGCATCGTAGTACCAGTCCACCTGCGTGTAGCATCGCGCCAGCCACTGCCGGGCTTCGGCCGCCACGGCAGGTTCTGCGGCATAGAGTCGGGTGATGTAGGAAAACGTGGCCGCAGCTTCCAGAAATTCGCCTTTTTCAAACTGTGCCTGCCCCATGAGCAGCCACGCATTTTTCAGAAAGGGGTTGAACTCCTTGCGTTTCAGGTATTCCTTCGTCTTGGCATTGCGGCTTTTTCCCGGACTCACTACCGGGCGTCGCTTGATAGAATGCACCGCAATGGCCTTTTGGCATTTGGTAATGGCCGTTTCGAACTGGCTTTTACCCGTGGTGCGCGACTTTTCGCTGCTTACCAGAAAAACCGGAAGCAGTTCGGTGTAGTTGTCGGTATGTCCGCTGAGTTTGGCCTTTTCGCCTTCGATAAATGCCTGTTCACCATTGAAGTACGTGTTGTAGTGGGCTGTGAATGAGTGCCAGGCACGCGTCATCTTCGTATTCTTTTTGGTAGAACACGAAGCCATGAGCATCAGCAGCACCGCAGTGCCGAAGAGCAGGGGTATGGAGCGTTTCAGTGAATTCAAGGGGATTGAAATGTTTGGTAGAAGTATGTTCGGGGTTGAGGCTCTGCTTGATTCGGTAAGCTGTGGCGCGCGTGGCAACCCTATTTCTTTAAACCGCGAATGGTGGCCTTTATTGTGCGGGCAGCGGCATAAATGCCAATGCTGACAATGATGATGCAGGCTCCGCCCGGCACGTCGGCATAGTACGAAAGCAGCAAACCGCATACACAACCGATGTAGGCCAATAGGGCCGAAAGCCAAACCATTTGGCGGTAAGTATTGACAAACAGTGTCGCCGTCATTTGCGGCACGCTCAGCAGCGAAATAACCATGACGATGCCCACAATGTGCAGACACCCCACAATGGTCAGTGCCACCAGCACCGTGAGCATGCCTTCGATAAATTTGACGGGCAGCCCCTGCGTTTGGGCAAAGTCGCGGTCGCAGGCAATGCTGATGATGGCATCGCGAAACACAGCGTAGAAAATAACCGCCACAACCGTCAGCGAGCCAAGCAGGTAAAGGTCGGTGCGCGAAATGCCCAGAATGTCGCCAAACAGATACGAGGGCAGGTCGGTCATGAAGCCCGGCGTGAGGTAGGCCAGCAAAATGCCCACAGCCATGCCAAAGGTCCAAAGCATGGCAATGGCCGAATCTTCGCGCACGGTGCGCCGGCCGCTCAGCCGGCTGATGCCAAACCCCGAAGCCACGGCAAACAGCGCCGCACCCAGCAGGGGCGAAAAACCGAAATAGGCTCCGACACCCACACCGCCCAGCGAGGCATGAGCCATGCCGCCACCGGCAATTACCAGGCGGCGCGTCACCACATAGGTGCCCATGATGGCGCAGAGCACCGAAGCAAACAGCGCACCGATGAGGGCATGCTGAAAAAATGTATAGGAAAGTATCGTCATCGTTCAGTTAGGCTATTGGGCCGCAGTTTTGCGGCTGTGTCGGCAAAGTTTTGGGGGAATTTAAAAAGAGGAAAGCCGTGTGGGGAAATCAGTGGCGGAGTTCGCCTACAATCAGGAACACTTGGTCTTTCAGTGCATCCGGCAGGTTGATGCCGCGCAGTTGCAGCGAGCGCACCCAGCCGGCCACGTCGTCCTCGTGCATCGTGGTCAGCACATCCTCAAATTGCTCAATTTCCTCGTCGGAATATTCGTCCGACTCGCGTCCGCGGTAAGTGTCGAGGTATTCATCGTCGTAGTATTCAATATCCTTGCTCACTGCCGCCAGCAAGCTTTCGCGTTCGCAGGTTTCGTGCTGTCCGCAGCATCCGTCGGCGCGTGCCTTGCGTATTTTGGGCATTTCCTTAATTTCGCCGCGTTCCAGTTTGCGTTGTAAGTGTCGGTTGCGTAGCCATCCGGCAATCAGTGCCACAAAGAACAGGGCTACAAGCGATAAAATCAGAACATTCATGTAAAAATGTATGCTATGTGTGTAAATTTTTACCAAACTGTCGTTTGAAACGGCAGCTTTTTTTTGACCAAAAACAAAAAATCAAATCGTTCCCAAATCCTGCCAGAACGCCGGATAGCTTTTCGTCACCACTTCGGGATGGCTGATGCTCACCCCCTTGCAAACCATGCCTGCCGGAGCAAAAGCCATGGCCATACGGTGGTCGTGGTAGGTGGCAATCGGCGTGCCGTTCCATGCCGGCGTGCCCTCGGCATACGCATCTATATATAATGTGTCATTGTCGATGCCCAGGGTAATGCCAAAGTGCTTCAGCTCGTTGGCCAGCGCCGCCATGCGGTCGGTTTCCTTGATGCGCAAACTCTGTAAACCCGAAAAACGGAACGGAATGCGCTGCATGGCGCAGCACACCACAAGGGTCTGTGCCACGTCGGGTTGCCGGTTCAGGTTCAGTGTCAAAGTTTCCGTGTTGGGCAGTCGCGCCTCCTCGTTTTTGGTCAGTATGGCGCGGTCGGGATTCGCGGCAAATTCTGTGCGCACGCCCAAGGGTTCGAAAAAGTGCTGCACCGCGCTGTCGCCCTGCAAACTGTCGGCCGAAAGTCCCGTGAGTTCCACGCGTGCTTCGGGGTCGGTGCTGAGCGACACCATTTCGTACCAGTACGATGCCGCGCTCCAATCGCTTTCGACGGCAAATTCCGTGTTGGCGCGATACGCCCCGGGGGCCACCTGCAGCGCGTGTGTGCCGCTCCATTCGGCCGAAGCCCCGAAGTGGCGCATCAGTGCCAGCGTCATGTCGATGTATGGGCGCGAAATGATTTCGCCTTCGAGCATCAGTGTCAGCCCTTCGCGCATCATCGGTGCCACCATGAGCAGGGCCGAAATGTATTGCGAACTGACATCTGCCGGCAACGTAATGCAACCCCCCTTCAGCGTTTTGCCCACCACGCGCAACGGCGGAAATCCCTCGTTTTCGCAGTACGCAATGTCGGCGCCCAGCGTGCGCAAGGCATCGACCAGCACCCCGATGGGGCGTTCGCGCATACGTTCTGTACCCGTAAGAACATGCGTTTCGCCGGGGCAGATGCTGAAGTAAGCCGTCAGAAAGCGCATGGCTGTGCCGGCAGCCATCACATCCACCACCTCGGGCCTGAGGGTCAGGGCACGCTGCATCACCCGCGTATCGTCGCAGTCAGAGGCGTTGGTCACCGATGAACCGTTGCCGCTGAGTGCGCCAAGCAGCAGGGCGCGGTTGCTCAGGCTTTTTGAAGCAGGCAGTGAAATTCGGGCTTGCAGCCGGGGTGGGAAATGGGGTTGTAACGTCATGAGCAAAGGATTTGTCTACAAATAAATAGAGAGGGGTGTACGAACGCATTTGGCTTGTTGCCGAATCCATCAAAGGAACAGCGCGTCATACTAACCGCCAAAGTTACAATTATTCGGTCAAAGAAGGAGCATCTGCCTTGGTCAAATCGGCTTTTGTCCGGTATTTTTAGTAAATGAAGTCGTCTAAACTTTTCTGACAAAGATTTGATTTGGAGATTTATCTCTTCTAAATTCAATCTTTACCTTTCTTTTTGGCCGTTTCTTGACCTTTCATCAGTCGTGTAGCTCGCAACCCTCCTTCTTCAAGGTCCAAAACGCCTCAAAAATTAAGGCAAATCTTGAATTTCATAAAAGTTCAGACGACTTCAATATCTGATTGGGGCAGTATGCGTTTGGCGCTTCAGTGGGCTATGGAAATAGGCCCAAATACCCTGAAAAAAGGCTGTTGCACAAAAAAACTTCGCATTTTTTGCATGAAAACGTAAAAAAGTGGGGAAAAAATTTGTCACGTTCCAAAAAACTTGTACTTTTGCACTCGCAATTCGGGATGTAGCTCAGTCCGGTTAGAGTACGCGTCTGGGGGGCGTGTGGTCGCTGG